>Ga0116180_1000015_pt1 | contig 158843 bp, 114 predicted proteins | sample AD_UKC073_MetaG_FD_89804 | JGI IMG/M metagenome (GOLD analysis project Ga0116180, IMG submission 89804) | Active sludge microbial communities of municipal wastewater-treating anaerobic digesters from USA - AD_UKC073_MetaG | ecosystem: Engineered > Bioreactor > Anaerobic > Digestate | place... | reverse complement strand
GAGCCCCGCCGGTGGCGATCAGGTTCCACGTCCGCCGATCGGCGTAGTCGATGTCGTGGTGCAGATCGATCTCGTGCCCTTCGGTCAGGCGGATTTCGTTCACCGTGTCGCGCAACACCGACAGGCCCGCCTGACCCAGCAGATCGATCTTGATGAAACCCATGGCCTCGATGGCGTCCATGTCGTACTGGCTCACCAGATAGCCCTTGGGCGAGCGCTGCACGGGCACGAGGTCGGTCAGCGGTTCGGGCGAGACGACGGCACCGCACGGGTGCATGGCCCAATGGTGGGGGATGCCCTCCAATGAGCGGGCGAGTTGCAGGATCGTGCGGTAGGGCTCTTCGCGAACGGGGAACTCGCGGGCCTCGGGCGAACGGCGAATGGCTTGCTCGATATGGGTCGCGGCCGTGCGAGGCAGGAGTTTGGTCGCCTTGTGCACCTCGTGGGCGGGCAGGCCGAAGATCTTGCCCAGCTCGGCCACCGCGGCCCGGGCGTGATACGTGTTGGGCAGACCGATCATGGCCACGCGATCGCTGCCCCAGCGTTCGAACACCCAGCGGATGACCTTGTCTCGCCGATCCCACGGCAGGTCGAGGTCGATGTCGGCCATCTTGCTGAACTTGGCCCGCTCGGGATTGAGGAACCGGTCGAACGGCAGGTCGAAGCGGAAGGGGCAGGCGTGACTGACGCCCAGGACGTAGCAGACAAGCGAATCGGCGGCCGATCCGCGAGCCAGCGTCGCGATGCCCCGACTGCGACAGTACTGGACGATCTCGTGAAAAACGAGGAAGTACTCGGCGTAGTGTACCTGCTCGATGATGGCCAGCTCACGCTCGAGCCGGGCCAGAGCTTCGGCCAGCGTGGGCCGTTTGCCGCCCATGCCTTTGGGCGGAAGTGTATCGACGTATCGCCACTTGCAGCCGGCCACGCAGAGGTCACGCAAGTGCTGCATGGCGGTTTTGCCCGGCGGGGCCGAGGAGGCCGGGAAGCGGTTGCGGTCCAGGTCGATCTCGAAGCTGCACTGCTCGGCGATGACCCGCGTGTTGCGCAGGGCGTCGGGCCGGCGGCCGAAGAGCTTTTGCATTTCGGCCGGCGTCCGGAAGTGCCACGTGCCGGGGGGCTTGTCCGAGTGGGGCTGGTCCAAGAGCGTGAGCGTGCCGATCGACTGCAGCGCCCGCAGGAGCAGGCCCTCCTCACGATGGATGCACCGCGACGCGCACGTGGCCACGACCGGCACGCCCTGCTCGTCCGCCAGCATGGCCAGCCGCCTGGCTTGCGCAGTACCCTCAGCATCGTGAATGGATAGTTCTACATAGAGGTTCCGGCCGAACACCTCGCGCAATGCACGCAAAGCGTCGAAAGGACTGGTACGTGTGTCGCCGCGTCGAGGCGGGGCTGCCGAGGCGGGCATGGCCGTGTCGCCGGCCTGCTTTTCTCCGCCCATCAAGCACACCACGTCTTGTGCGTATTCGCTCAAATCTCGGATCGAGAGGGGTTCTTCCCGCAACTGACGCAGCGACACCAATCGGCACAAATTGCCGTACCCCCGGATTCCCCGCGCCAGCAGTGTGACGGAGTTTCCCTCGGCCAGTTCGAACTCCGTCCCGATGATGGGCTTGACGTCCGCTTTCTTGCAGGCTTGGTAGAAGTGAATGGCGGCATACATGCCGTCCAGGTCGGTCAGAGCCACTGCGGGCATGCGGTGCCGCCGGGCGAATGCGACCAGATCCTCCGGCCGCGACAACGCGCTGCCGAAGGAATAACAGGAACGGTTGTGGAGGGAGAGATACATGAAAAAGCTATCAGCTGTCAGCCGGCGAAAATGATGACGAATGCCCAATTCCATTCTGGCTCATAGTTCACGGCTCACAGCTTACAGCTTTTTTCAACATCCAATCGTGGGCTCGCATGAGGGCCTTGTTCCCGAAGCGGTGGCGGATGTTCTCGCAGGCGATGGCCAGATCGCGCTGGCGCTGTCGGACGCCGAACAGGTCCAGTTGGCTGAACCCGCTGTATACGTTCGAAAGCTTGACCTGCACCATGCGGATGCGGACGCGGCGGTCCCAGATGCGGCGGAGAATCTGCGTGACCAGCGGGTACACCTGCATCTCCACGTCCGTCGGCTCGGGTAGGCTCATCTGCCCCTGATGCTCATCCATGTCGGTGTAGCGGATCTTGACCGTGACCGTGCGAATCTGTTTGCCGTCGGCCCGGACGCGGCTCATGGCCTCATCAGTCAACTGACGCAGCTTGGCGTCGATCAGGGCGAAGTCGGTGGTATCTTCGCCGAACGTCTCCTGGTGGCCGTAGGACAGCGCTTCGGGCCGAGCGGTCACCACCGGCCGATCGTCGATGTTGCGGGCGAAATCGCGCAGCTGCGCCGCCCCCGAGCCCACCAGTTCGGTCAGCCAATCCAAGGGCATCTGAGCCACCTGTCCGATGCGGGTGAGCCCGGCCGATTGCATGAGCCTGTCCGTGGTCGGGCCGATGCCGGGCAGCCACTTGACGGGCAGGGGATGCAGAAATGCCCGCTCGCGCTCTTCGTCTGGCGGGATGATGGTCAGGAGGTCGGGCTTGTTCAGCTTGCTGGCGATTTGACTGAGCAGCTTCGTGCGGGCCAGCCCCTGTGAGATGGTGACTTTGAGCCAGTCCTTCACGTCGCGGCGGAACTTCTCGGCCACTTCGTCGGGCTCCCGCTTCAAGCAGGCCCGCGTGCCGGTGAGATCGAGGTAGCCTTCGTCCACGCCCTGCTTTTCAACGACAGGAGTGATTTCGTCGGCCAGGCCGAAGATGTTGGCCGAAAACTGCTCGTAGAGATCGAACCGCACGGGCACGACAATGAGCTTCGGACACAGTCGGCGGGCCCGGCTCACCGGCATGGGCGTGTAGATGCCGAACTTGCGAGCCTCGTAGCTGGCCGACGCCACGATCCCGCGATGCAGGCCGCCCACCACGACCGGCTTGCCGCGCAAGGAACGGTCCGCCGCCTGCTCCACGGAGGCGAAAAAGGCATCGGCGTCGAAGTGAACGATGCAGCGCATAAAGGCTATCGGCTATCAGCTCTCAGCTATCAGCTGTCAGCCGGCGAGAAGGACGAATGACGAAATCCGAATGACGAAAGAAATCCGAATACCGAAATCCGAATGTCGAATGGCTCCAATTCATTCCGGCTCATAGCTCACAGCTCATAGCCCAGAGCTGACAGTTACTCCTCATCTCACTCTCCGGACGAGCGTATGGACCACACCCTGGATCACCAGTTCCGATAAGGGGACCAAGTCGGGATAGTTGGGATTCTCGGAGGTCAGGAAGGGCCGGCCGTGTTGCATGACGAGGCGCTTGAGCGTGGACTCGCCGTCGATCAGCGCGACCACGATCGCTCCCGGCTTGGCTTCGGGCGTGAACTCGCCCACCACCACGTCGCCGTCGTAAATGCCCGCCCCGATCATGGACTGCCCGCGAACCCGCAGGGCAAAGCTACGCCGCCCGGCCCGCAGCACCGCTGCCGGATCGAGCGCCACGCACCCTTGGCCCGCCTCCTCCGGCCAACCGGCCCGGATGGTGGCCAGGTCCTCGATTGCCGATTCCTCCGGACGGCATTCGTCCGGAGCCGTTGCTGAGCGATGAGCTATGAGCCGGAACATACAAAGAAGCTCTAAGCTATGGGCTATAAGCTATGAGCCAGAAAATAATTACCGGTCGTCCCACGAGTGCCGGTTTCGCAGCTGCTCGCGGCACTGAACTGCCTCAAAGCACACAGATCAGTATACCCTAACAAAAACCAAATATCAAGCGGTGAGTGTTCTGCAGCACGAGCCAACGCGAAGGCGGGACGCGGCCCGGCGAGGACGGAACGGATCTCCAGAATCCGTCTACACATCGTCGCTCGTTCTGTTGACGGGATGGCTTGGCAATCCCGGCTGAAATGCGGTAGGCTGTGGCCGCGCGTCCCCAACCGTCGCAGATTCGCGGAGGAATGATGAGCGTCGAGACGAGTCCCGTCGTCAGCCCGCCGGCTCAGCCGTTGCGGTGGTATCAAGGTCTGACCAAGTATCACTGGTGGGTGTTCATCGTCGGTGCTCTGGCGTGGCTATTCGATTGTGCCGATCAGCGGATCTTCATGCTGGCCCGCACGCCGGCGCTGTCCGAGTTGCTCGGCCTGCCGCAGACCGACGGCCACGTGGTCGATTATGCCACCTACGCGACGGCCTCCACGATGGTAGGCTGGGCGGTCGGAGGCCTGTTCTTCGGCATCATGGGCGACCGCTGGGGGCGCGTGAAGACGCTCAGCATCTCGATTCTCGTCTACTCGCTGTTCACGGGGCTGTCCGGCCTGGCCCACACTGGCTGGAGTTTTTGCTTGTATCGCTTTCTCATGGGCGGGGGCATCGGCGGGGCGTTCGCGGCGGCAGCCACACTCATCGCCGAGACGCTGCCCGAGCACGCCCGGGCCACGTGCCTGGGGCTGTTCTCCGCGCTGTCCGTGCTGGGCAACATGAGCGGATCGTTGCTCGCGCTGGTGCTGTTCGCGCCCGAGCAGCGGTACTTCTCGCAGTGGGTTGAGGGTGGGATTGCCGGCTGGCGACTGCTGTTCTTCGTCGGCGCGCTGCCCGCGTTTCTGGTCGTGTTCGTGATTCTCACGCTGAAGGAGTCGGCTCAGTGGCAAGCCGCCCGCAAGCTGGCCCGCGAAAACATCGAGCGGCAGTTAGGCGATCTCCGCAGCATGTTTGGTCACCCGCGATGGCGCACGCACACGCTCGTGGCGGTGGGCATGGCCACCGCGGGCATTGTCGGCGTGTGGGGCGTGGGCTTCTTTTCGCCCGAGCTGATCAACGACGCGTTGCGCGATCTGCCCAAGACCGAGCTCAGCCGGGTCAAGAGCGTGGGCACGCTCCTGCAGGACGTGGGGGGCTTTCTCGGGATCCTCACGCTCACGTTCCTCGCCACGCACGTGGGGCGGCGGACCGGTTTCGCCATCGCGTTTCTCGGCGGATTCGTGTCAATCTGCGTGACGTTCCTCACGCTGCAGAGCAAGTGGCAGGCCTATGCGATGCTGCCCATCGTGGGCTTGTTCACGATCGGCGTGATGGGCGGATTCGTCATCTACTTCCCCGAAATCTTTCCCACTCGCCTGCGATCGACGGGCACGGCATTCGGGTACAACGTGGCTCGGTTCTCCGCCGCGGCGGTGATGCTGCTGGGCAACAACATCCGCGACGCTTTGCGAGCGCTGGAGTTCGCCAATCCCTTCCGCGTGGGGATGGTCATTCTCAGCGGAATCTACCTGCTGGGACTCGTCGTGCTCATCTGGGCGCCGGAGACCCGCGGCCGGCCGCTGCCGGAAGACGAGTGAGGGCGGTTGGAAGCCGTCGGCGCAGTCGGAAGTCGTCTCAGGCCACGGAGGCCGGGTGGGACAGGGGCTCGACGGGGGGCTTCAAGTCGCCTCGGACCGTGTAGTACATCCGGACCAGATCCGCGACGCCTCCGGCGCGGGTCTTGTCCATGATCCGAGCTCGATGGTTCTCGACCGTCTTGGGGCTGAGATCCAGGCGGGCGGCGATCTCTTTGGTGATGCAGCCTGCCACGACGAGATCGAGCACCTGCCACTCGCGCTGACTGAGCTTGCTGAAGCGTTCCCGCAGAAGGTGTGTCTGGTCGCGCTCATACCGGCGCTGGCGATCAAACTCGATCGCTCGCCAGACGCAATCCAGGAGTGTCTGGCCGCTGAACGGCTTTTCGATCAGATCGAAGGCTCCATCCTTCATGGCTCGGATGGCGGTAGGCACATCGGCGTAGCCGGTCAGCAGAATAGCGGGAAGGGCCACCTGACGCTCGCGCAGCGTGGCCAGCAATTCCAGGCCGCTCATGCCGGGCATGCGCAAGTCGATGATCATGCAGCCACAGAGGCCGGGATGGGCAAAGTCCAGGAACTCCTGCGCCGAGGAGAAGCTTCGCACATCGAGGCCGACGGATCCGAACAACGCATCCAAACCGTCGTGAATGGCTGGATCGTCATCAATGAGGTAAACGCATTGCTGGGACGGCATCGCACAGCCCCCTCATCTTGAATCGCAGTAGTGGTCGTCCCTCCGCACACGCTCAACTTGAACCTTTCAGTTCCGGGCAATTCAGAAGTTGCGCGCGCCAGGCACAGACGTTTAGTGTAACGCTCTCAGGGGCCCAATTCCAGAAGCTTGACGCGGGTGGCCTCGGTTGGCTTCAGATGAATGTCCATCCAGGCAGCGATGAGTTGTCGCGAATCGTGCGGCACGGCGTGCCCCTTCCCGTGCACATAGAACGCGTAGTTCTGAGGGACGCCCAGGAGTTGGTAGAGCTCGAGCAATTTCATGTTCATGAGGACCCGCTGTTGCTGGGTCTTCCAATTCCCGTCATTCAGGGCGGATATCTCCAGGAACGGCCGGGGGGCGATCAGGGCGATGACATGGTGGGTGTCGATGGGAGGCAGCCGACCGGCGAGCAGGTCCGGCCGTAAGTGCTTGAAATATATGTACCAACGATTGCGCGACCAATCCAGGACGCGGGGGTTGTGACGGAACGTGGGGGCGGCACAGTTGCAGACGGCGGCCTTGACGCGGGAGTCGTACGCGGCCAGATAGAACGTACCCTGGCCGCCCAGCGAGTGGCCCAGCGCACCGATCCGCTCCGGATCGACCTCGGAAAGCGATTGCAGCACGTCGATGGCGATGGAGTGCTCGTATGTGAACTTGCCTACCGCCGTCCAGTTCGGGTGCTTGCGGTAGAAGCGGGCGGTTTCGTATGGACCCTCCGGTGGGATGCGATGGCCGGCCACGAAGTGGTCGGGGGCAATCACGATATAGCCTCGCCGGGCAAACTGATCGAGAAACGCCTTCTCGGGGTTGTCCTCCGGGCCTGCGCTTTGACGCTTTCCCTGGGCGTAAGTTCCGTGGAGATGGACGATGGCCGGGGCCGGAGCCTGCAGCCCATGGGGAATGGCCAGGTAGGCGTGGGCTCGTTCGTCGGCTTCCACGTTGTAGCTGATGAGCTTGCGGATGTAGATGCCCTCGACGTCGACGGTCTCATGTACGGTCAGGTCCAGAGGGGGCTTGGTTGGCTTGTACTGGTCGCGGAGGAGTTCCAGGAATTGGCGGCGGATTTCCTCGCGACGGCGAGGCCAGTCTTCCTTGCTTTGCACGCCGGCCAGAAGGTCGTCCCAGCTGGATTGGATCGTCGGCGGTTCGAACTCGGGCCGCGTGGCCGGGGCGGATGCCGGACCGGCCGCCCGCGCGAGCGATCCGCCGATGCCCGTGGCCGCCACAACTAGGCCAACCACCGTCCACACGTGTTGCTTGTTCATGTCGCCTCCTTTCGCGTCGTCGTCAAGGGAGCGTTGGGCGGAATATACCACTCGCACGACGGCTGCACTATCGGGTACTGGACGAACGGGCCGGTTGCGGTGATGCTGTCAGCGTGCTCGATGAAACGCCCAAGACGCCGGATTGCATCAGCCCCCTGGACACTCGAGGCGGCTCGCGGCCGTCAGCCGGTCGAGCGGCCGTTCTGCGGCCCGTCGGCTGGCTTTTGCTGGTGACACTGTGTATCGGTCTGCCCATTCGGCTCGTGATCATCAGCCGTTCGGTCATGGTAAGCCGCGACACGGTCACGTTCATCTGGTACGCCCAGGCGATGGCCGATGATCCGCTGGCCGCCATGCGGCAGCACGACCAACATCCGCTGTATCCCGCCATGGTGCTGGGGGCTCATCGGCTGATCGAGATGCTGCCCGTGCTGCCTGCCTCGCTCCGAGCCGATCCGATCCGCAGTTGGACGACGGCGGCCATCGGAGTCTCGTTGCTGGGTGGACTGGCGGTGATCGCGGCTATTTACCTGCTGGCTTCGAGGCTCTTTGATCCGCAAACGGGGCTACTGGCCGCATTGCTCGCATCGGCGGCTGCCGAGTTCTGCCAGCTTTCCGCCGACGGTCTGACCGATATGCCGCACTTGGCGATCTACCTGACCGCCGTCTGGGCGGCTCTGCGCGGATTCCACACGGCGCGACCGGCCTGGTTCTTGCTCGTAGGGCTGCTGGGTGGGGCGGGCTACCTCATGCGTCCGGAAGGGGCCGAACCCGCGGTGGTTGCCGTCGCGTTGCTGACCATGCCGTACTTCTGCTCGCTCGGCTGGCGCCGGCGCTTGGCCGGAATCGCTCTCGTGCTCGCAGGCTCGGCACTGGTCGCTTCGCCTTACATGATGGTGACGGGCAAGCTCGTGCAGAAAAAGTCGATCTGGAAGTTCTTGAACGCCGAGCCCGCAGCTTCTCGCGACGTCACTTGTTCGCTGGCACGCGTCGATCCGCTGTATCTCATCGGTGGCTCCTGCGAGGGCCAGCAGTCTGCAGCGCTGGAGGCTGATGAGGCAATCCAAGCCGGCGCGGTCGGCGACGTCCCCAAAGCCCTGTTGCTCATTGGCGAGAAATGGGTCCGCTCGCTGCGAGTGACATTTCTGATTCCGTTCATCGCCTGGCTGTGGTGGCGCCGGCGTTTTCCGGCGGATCGCACCGGCGTGCGCGTGGTGCAGGCGGCTGCGGGTCTGCATCTGGCTATCGTCATCGCGCTGATCGTGCAATTCGACTACTGGGAGTTATTCAGTCTTCGGCATGTCCTGGTGCTGACGGGCCTGGCCCTGCCGTTCGTTGCTGCTGGGATGATCGCTATTCTCGAGAGCCTGCCCGAACGTCGGCAAGGCGTCGCGGCACTACTGCTGGGGTTCGGGTTGATTGCCCCGACGTTGCCGTGGATGTTCGAAGTTCGGCACCGGCAGGACGCTCACTTCCGCTCGGCCGCGGCCTGGATGCGCGAGAATACGCCGCAGCGGCCGCGCGTGCTGACCGAGCGGTTTCGAATGGCATTCTACGCGGACGCGGACTATATTCCGGGGCCGTTGACAGCTGACGTGACCGGGTACCTGGCGCAGGCCCGGCACCACAAGCCCGATTGGATCGCGTTCGACGAGCGGCGCATCCTGCGGGAGTCGCCGACGTTCTTTACCGACCTGGAACAATCGCTGGTTGCGGGTGAATCGCTGCAGCTGGCGAGGATCGAGATAAACAAGCTCCGGGGAAGCACGCGGCGGGTGCTCGTGTATCATTACCGTCCGCCGGATCGAAAAGCACCGACGGGGGAGCCGGCGGCGAGGAACACGCCGACCGCCGCGCCCCGTGAGTTCGTCAAGCAAGGAGAAAGCGAAGATGGCTTTGCGCGTTTTGGGCTTCATGGCCCATCCTGATGATGTGGAATTCACTTGCGCCGGCACGCTCATTCGGCTCAAGCAGGAAGCGGGTTGCGAGATTGCGATTGCCACCGCGACGAGCGGCGACTGCGGTTCGGCCGAGCACGGGCCCGACGAGATCGCGCGGATTCGTCACGCCGAGGCCAAGGCTGCGGCGGCTCTGCTGGATGCCGAGTATTACTGTGCGGGCTGTCGCGACATGTTCGTGATGTACGATGAGCCGTCGCTCAAGCGGTTCATCGAAGTGCTGCGCAAGGCTCGTCCCGACGTGGTCATCACGCAGCCGCCGGTGGACTACATGGTCGATCACGAGAACACGGGCAAGCTGGTGCGTTCGGCCTGCTTCGGCGCGCCCATCCCCAATGTTTTCACGGGCGACATCAACCCGGCCCCCGTGTTGGACAAGATCCCGCATCTGTACTACTGCGATCCGCCCGATGAAAAAGAGATCTTCGGCGATCCAGTGACGCCGCACTTCGTCGTGGACACGACCAACGTGATGGATCTCAAGACACAGATGCTGAGCTGCCACGCTTCGCAACGGAACTGGCTGCGCAAGCATCACGGGATGGACGAGTACATCGAGTCCATGAAGCGGCGGGCCGCCGGCCGCGGCAAGCTCATCGGCAAACCGTACGGTGAAGGCTTCCGCCAGCATCTCGGCCACGGCTACCCGCAGAACAATATCATTGCGGAACTGCTAAAGCTGTGAGTTTGAAGCTGTGAGCCGGAGGAGGCATTCGTCATTCGGATTTCGACATTCGGATTTCGGCCCGTCAATCCAGCTCCAGGATCTCGTAGCGTTTTTCCAGATAGGTGCATCCGGTGCTGATGCAGTGCACGTGCCCGTGGGTGACCTCGCCGGCCTTGTGGACGTGACCGCAATAGACATGCCGGGCCTTGGGGTATCGCAGGAGCATCTCACCATAGGCCGTGCTGCCCAGGAAGGCCGCGGCGAAGGCCCAACTGGGGTTGGAGTTGGGTGGGATCAACTCGGCGTAGGGCAGATGATGCAGGCCGACCACCAGCGTATCGCACGCGGAGCTCAACTCCTGCAACTGCCCTTCTAGCCGGTCCAGTAGCCGCCGGCAGAACGTGACATCGTCCATGGGCAGCCGGACGTGTTCGCCGTCCATCCAGCGGGTGCCCATGCTGAGGCTGTCCTCAGGAACGTCGTCGACGGTCTCGAGCAGATGCTGGTAGCGTTCCATCCGGGAGGCCGCTCCAGGCGCGACCTTTTCGCGGTAGAATCGCAGCGGGATCCCCAGGTGCTCCGGGCGAAAGCTGAAGTCATACCAGCCCATGGAGCCCACGAGACCTACGCGGCCCAGCACGACCGGCTCGTGGTCGAGCATGTGGAAACCCGCCTCAGCGCAGACCCGGGGCAGGATCTGCTCGTAACGGACGAGCGAGCATTCACCGGGCGGAGCCCACAACTCGTGGTTGCCCGGCACGAAGAACTTGCGGCCGGCGAAGCGGTCGAAAAGCTGAAAGCATTCCCGTAGAATGCTGACGTCCTGGCCGGCTGCGTCACCGAGGATCAGCAGCGCGTCGGCGCGGAGCCGGCAAATCTCTTCGGCTAGGTCCACCGTAGGCTGCTTGCTGCGGAGCACGTTGTAGTGCAGATCGGAAGTGACAATCAACCGCATTGGGAGACCGCCTCCGGCGACCACAGCGGTTCCGCCCCAGTGTCAGCATCGGGCGAGACGACCGGCCGCCTTTCGCCCCATGTTCTGGAAATCCGCGACCTCGTCAAGACGTACCGCCTGTCCAGCCAGGTGATCCATGCCTTGCGCGGAGTCTCGTTCAGCGTGCGAGCCGGCGAACTGGTGGCCATCATGGGGGCCAGTGGTTCGGGCAAGAGCACGCTTCTGCATTTGGCCGGCGGGCTCGACGTGCCCGACAGCGGCTCTGTGTTCATAGAGGGCCGGGATATCACCACGCTGTCCGACCGGCAGCGCACGTTGTTTCGCCGCCGGCGGATGGGCATCATCTTTCAAGCCTACAACCTGCTGCCCACACTGACTGCCCGCGAGAACATCGCCATCCCGCTGCTGGTGGACGGCGAGTCCAACTCGGTCATCCGTCAGCGCGTCTCGGAGATGCTGGCTATGGTCCACCTGGAGGAACGTGCGGATCACCGGCCCCAGGCCATGTCGGGCGGCGAGCAGCAGCGGGTGGCCATTGCCAGGGCGCTGCTCAACGATCCCGCGGTCATTTTGGCTGACGAGCCGACCGGCAATCTCGATTCGGTGAACGCGGTCGAAATCTGGATGCTCCTGCGGCGGCTGGCCCACGACATGCACAAGACCGTGCTCATGGTCACGCACGAACCGGCCGCAGCGTCGTACGCCGATCGGACGTTCGTGCTCAAGGACGGTTGTCTGGTCGGCACGCTCGAGGATGTGGAACCTGGAAATGCGGCACTGGTCGCTCGTCGGTATACGGAACTGGTCGGCTAAGCCGGGACGGACGGCGGCGGCTCTGGCGGCGATCGCCTTGGGCGTCGGCGTAGTCGTGTGGGTCACCTGCGCGTACGAGTCGGTGCGTCTGGCGCTGACCGACCAGGTCTGGTTCTGGATCGGCCGCAGTCATCTGGCCGTTGAATCGGTCTACGGCAACGAGGGCACGGTTTACCAGGAAATCGCCGAGCAACTCGCCAGGGATCGAAACGTTGCCGCGGTCACGTACCGGCTCACGCATCGCGTCGTCCTGCATCCGCTGGCCACCGAATCGAAGCCGCCGGCCACCCGCCCGCCGCGACTCGAGACCGACGAACTCCTCGCGCCTCGCGACGACATCGTTCCCGAAGATTGGATTCCCCCCGGCAGCGATGTAACCGAGAGTTCGCGTGAACCGGCTGTGCTCACGCCTCGCGATCCCATCGAGCTGGCGGGCACGGAAATACAAGCCGTAGGCATCGATCCGAATACGGAGTATGCCTTCCGCAGTTACGATGATGAACGCATCGCGGGTCGCAAGCTCCAGCCGGACGACACCGACGCCGCCGTCCTCGATCGGCGGCTGGCGGAAGCTCACGGGATCCAGATCGGCGACAAAATTCGCCTTCGTCGTCGCATCACCGCCGAGGACGTCAACGCCGAGGCTGCCACCGCCACGTTCCAAGTGGTCGGGCTGCTCGAGCGGCGACAGGTGGCCAAGCAGCAGTTGCCGGTCGTGCTCGTCAAGCTCGAAGAGCTGCAGCGACTCGTGGGCTACGATCAACACCCGCGGCGGGTGACCAAGATTGATCTGCAACTGAAGGACACCTCGTCCTCGGCCATCCGTTCCACCGAGCAACGGGTGTGGAACATCGTCAACCAGCACCGGCAGGGGTTCCTGGTTTCTTCCTCGGAAGCCAAGCTCAAGCAGGTGGAGGCGGCCGAGCGGCAGAGCGGGTTCGTGTTATTGCTTGTCTCGTGCGTGGCCCTGTTTACGGCGTTCTTCATCATCCTGTCCACGCTGAGCATCGGCATGCTGGAACGCATCGGCCAGCTCGGCACGCTGCGCTGCTTGGGCGTGACACGGCTGCAGATGGCGGCGATGGTGCTGGCCGAGGCGGTGCCGTTGGGGATGACCGGGATCGTCCTCGGCGTGCCGGTAGGGTTGGCACTGGCGCGGTTGAGCGTGTGGATGGCGCCCGAGTACATCGGCACGTTCGCGATCAGTTACCGCGGTCTGGCGGTGGCACTGGGCGGCGGGGCGGTGACCACGCTGGCCGGCGCGCTGCTGCCCGTCGTGCAGGCCATGCGAATCTCTCCGCTGGCGGCGTCACGGCCCCAATCGCGGGCCACGCCCATGTGGATCAGCGTGGTCGCGTTCGTGATGGGCGCGGCCATGATCGCCGGGCACTCCTACATGATCGAACGGCTGCCCGCCAACAAGTGGTTCGAATCGCAGTACGCCCTGTCGGGCGTCGCGCTGCTGTATTGCGGTTACGCGCTGATCACGCCGTTTCTGGTCTGGCTGTTCGGGCAGACGGCAGTCGGACTGGCGGCGCTGCTGTTGGGCCTGCGGCGGCAACTGCTCAGCGACCAGGTTGGCCGGGCCGCCTGGCGCTCGGGCGCCATCTGCTGCGGCCTGATGGTGGGGCTGTCGTTAATCGTCTCGCTGGTCGTGCACAGCCAGTCGCTCGCGGCCGGGTGGGACTTCCCCAAAGATTTCTGCGAGGCGTTCGTCTACGTCTCGCCGGCGGTGTCTCGCGCCAAGGCCGACCAGATCCGCACGATGTCCGGCGTGGCCCGCAGCGCGGTGGTTAACGAGAGCATCCGTTGTACGGTCTACGGGGCGGGACTGTTTCATTTCCCGACGTCGCGATTCGTGGCCGGTCATCCCCGCGAGTTTTTCGAGATCGCCCGGCTCGAGTTCAAGAAGGGCAACAAGGAAGAGGCCATCGCCAAGCTCGAAAAGGGCGGCTACATCCTGGTCACGCCGGAGTTCGTGCGGGTCAAGCGGAAAGACTACGGTGACAAGGTCTACATCAAAGGGGCGGGCGGCAAAAGCCGCGCCGGGTATTTCGAGATCGCCGGCGTGGTCACCTCGCCCGCGCTGGACATCGCGGCCAACTACTTCAACGCGGGTGGCATGCTGGTGGCGGCCTCGGTGCACGTGGTCATGGGCACGCTGGAGGACGCCCAGCGTGTCTTCGGCGTGCCCGACGAGATCAGCATGTTCCTCATCAATTTCGACATTCCTGCCACCACGCCGGCCTATCCGCCCGAATTCGACGCCGCCGAGCCGCCGACCGTCGGCACGCCCGGCGCCATGGCGGAGCTGATTGAACGATGGGCCCCGCTCATGCCCGAGCGACGGCAAGACGCGACGACCGCGATCGAGCAATATCGCCATTACACGAGCGAGAACCCCGACGCCCGGCCCAGTTGGACGGTGTTCCCCATGCTGCACGTCTTCCGCGAGAGCCTGGCCCGGCTGGTGGGTGAGTGGGACAAGATGCCGCCCGCCCAGCGCTGGCAGAATTTCCGCGAGGAACTGGTCATGCAGTTCATGGCCTTCCGCTCGGACGCCAATGCCGAGCAGCACGCTTCGGTTCGGGCCCTCAAGCTGGCGATCGACCGCGACTTGCGGCGGGCCACGTTGCTGTTCACGACGATTCCGGTGGTGGCGCTGATCGTGGCCGCGCTGGGCGTGGGCAATCTCATGACCGCCAACGTCGCCAGCCGCACGCGTGAAATCGCCATGCTGCGGGCCGTCGGGGCGACCAAGTCGCAGATCGTGCGGTTGATCATCGGCGAGGCGCTCGTGCTCGGCACGCTGGGTAGCGCGTTGGGTCTCGCTCTCGGGCTGCACGCCGCTCACGGCATGAACTCCATGACACTGGCCATCTGGGGCTACCAGCCCGACTGGACCATTCCGTGGGATCTCGTCTTGCCGGGGATCGCGTTCACCGTGGGCGTGTGTCTGATTGCGGGCATTATCCCGGCACGGCATGCAGCCCGCAACAACATCATCGACGCGTTGCAGACGGGATAGGGGGCGGTTCGATTTCCCGTTGCGCGGCAACGGGGCTAGACTTCGGCAATGAAACCAGTACGACAAAGCTCTTCAGACATCGACGCCCTGGCCGTGACCACCGAGCCGGTGTACTTTCCGAATCTTCGCGGCGACCGACTCGCCGGACGGCTGGATCTGCCGCAGAAGAGCGAGCCTGTCGCCTACGCGTTGATCGCGCATTGCTTCACCTGCTCCAAGGACATCAAGTGCATCAACTGGCTGGGCAAGTTCCTGGCTGAGCGGGGCGTGGCCGCACTGCGATTCGACTTCACCGGACTGGGCGACAGTGAAGGCCGATTCTCCGAGACGACGTTCTCGTCCAACATCGAGGACATTCTGGCCGCCGCCGAGTTTCTGCGCTCGCAGTATGCCGCACCGGCCGTTCTCATCGGTCACAGTCTGGGCGGAACCGCGGTGCTCGCCGCCGGCCCCCGGATACCCGAATCTCGCCTCGTTGTCACCGTCGCCGCTGCGGCTGGGCCCCGCCACATTCGTGAGCGGCTCATTCGCCAACATCCCGAGATCCTGAGCGAAGGCGCGGGGGACGTGAACTTCGGCGGCCGCACCGTGCGAATCCGCCGCGAGTTCCTCGACGACCTCGACACGCACAACATCGAGCAGGAGGTCGCCGCGCTGGGCCGCAGCCTCATCGTGTTTCACCCTTCGGCCGACGAGATTCTCGATCTCGAGCATGGACAGCGCATCTTCCAGGCCGCCCGACCGCCCAAAAGCTTCATCTGTCTTGAGGACGCCGATCATCTCCTGGTTCGCCGTGAGGCCGACGCCCGCTACATCGCGGAGGTCGTGGCCGCATGGGTTTACCGGCATCTGGCTTACTCTCAACACGGGCCGGCCGCCGACTGAAAAGACCCTAGTCCAGGGTTTCCCCCACCGGCCGAGTGGGGGGATGACGGGTTAGAGAGCCTATCCTTCGCCGTTACAATACACGGCTTGGCTTATGTCGCCTGCACAACGTGAGACTTCCGTGTCGGCATTGCAGCAGGGCCTCTCGGTGTCGGCGATGAGCGCACAGGCCCCCGACAAAACGGATCCGTTGCGCCATCTCGATTTCACGGGCTCATGTCGAGAACTCTCGCGGCCGCGGCGGGAGGCTCGGCGTCTGCGTTGCGTTCCCGGAACGTGGGACCGGTACCTCGGTTCCAATCCGCCCGAGCAGTTGAACCCGTTCATCCGTTGGGTGTTCGCACAGGCAGGTCTCCACGCGGCCGGCTATCGCTCGGCGGTGCTGCAACGGCGATTGAGCTCCTGTTTGCGAGCATTGCGGGCGAGCGGGGTCGAGGAAGCTCGCGCGATCCTGGAACGCGATCCGTCGCGACTGAACGTGGCGATCAACGCGCTGCTCGTCGGCGTGACGGAGTTCTTCCGGGATCCCGTGGTCTTCGACGACCTTCGGCGGATCATCTCGAGCCTGGCTCGCGGCGGCCGATTGCGGATCTGGAGCGCCGCCTGTGCGCAGGGGCAGGAACTGTATTCGCTGGCCTTGATGCTGGCCGAGTTGAATCTGTTGTCCGGCAGCGACTTGTTGGGCACGGACTGCCGGGCGGACGCGATCGCATGGGCGTGCCGCGGCGAATATGCGCGATTGGAAATCCGGAGCATCCGGCCGGTACTGCGGGAAAAGTGGTTCATACCAGTAAAAGAGCGACCCGAGCGCGTCCGGGTCGCGACCGATTTGCGGCGGTACACACGCTGGCAGGTGGACGATCTGCTTCGTGGGGTTCAGCCCGGACCGTGGGACCTGATCTGCTGGCGCAACCATGCGATCTACCTGGCCCCCGAGACCACGCGTGCGGTCTGGCGCCGGTTGGTGAGAGAGTTGCGTCCGGGCGGCCTCTTGTTGACCGGCCGAGCCGAAGGGCCTGATCGAGCGCTGCCGCTGACCCGCGTGGCCGGGTGTATTTACCGCAAGCGTTGACATGGGCATGGACGGTGGACCGATGAAGACCGGATCTGAAACAGTGCTTCCGAAACCCGGCAGACCCGAGCGGATCGTGTGGGCCATCGTTTGTGCGGTCGCCGTTGTCGTCTGGGCGAGCCTGCATCTCTGGCTCTTTTCCGACCGTTTCGTACCGCTGACGTACGCGCTGCCCCTGTTCATCTGTGTGTGGTCGCGGGATCGCCACATGCTCTGGGGCATGGCGGGCTTTCTTGCCCTTGTGGCCACGCTCGATTTCTTGGGGTTCCTGTCCGGGCAAGGGCCGGCGGTTCGCGTTGGCTGGTCGGTCTACCTCGGCCAACTCGCGGACATCTCGGTGGCCGCCGTCGTCGTACACGCCATCATTGCCCTTCGCTGCGCACTGGAGGACCGAAACACTCAACTCAGCATCCTGAATGACATTCTGGCTCAGGCCAATGAAGAAGTGACTCGTCAGAACGAGGCCCTGGAACAGAGCAACATCGAGCTGGAGAAAGCCAACCAGGAACTGGCCGCGCGAGAGGCCGAGATCAGTCGTCAAAACGAGGAACTCACCGCCCAGTCGGAGGAACTGGCCCGGCAGAACGAAGAATTGCGGGCGCAAGGCGAAGAACTGGAGCAGCAGGCGGAGGAGTTGGCCACACTGGCCGAAGATCTGCAGCACCTGAACGAGGAGCTGAGCCGCCGTGAAGAACTGCTTTCCAATCTGCTGAGCCGTGCGAGCGTCTACGGGCAGGAAGACCGGTTCCTGGAGACGGTCTGCCAAAAGGGCCTGGAGCTCTTGGGCGATGACGTGGTTGCCGCAGCCGTGATTCGCAGTGGCGACGACAAGGTCGAAGTGGAGTCTTACGTAGGGCCGGAGCCGGGGACCCCCGGAATGTCGGCGTGGCCTGCCGATCGCTCACTGGCCGGCGTGGTGTTCAAAGAGAATCGCACGGTCAGCCTGGCCGACACTCGTTTGCGGCCGGATTTGGTCTTTCCGCCGCCGAAGGAAACACCGGTGGAGGCCGTGCTCGCCACACCGCTGTGCATAGGCTCGCAAGTGCGAGCCGTTCTCGAATTCTATGCGAGCCGGGCTCGTCCCTGGACGCGGGATCACTTCCGCCTGGCCGAGTGGCTGGCCGCACAAGCCAGCCCCGTTCTGGAAATGCTGGACCTGCGCCGGCAGCTCACGTCGAGCGAGCATCGCTTCAGAACCACGTTTGAGCGAGCGGCGATCGGCATCGCCGAGATCGGCTTGGACGGCCGGTTCCTCCAGGTCAACCAGCGATATTGCGAGATTACTGGTTATTCTCTGGAAGAGATCTCCGAGCGCACCTGGAAGGACATGACGCACCCGGATGACGTGGAGCATGAGCTCACCCTGGCCCGGCGGCTCGCAGAGGGCGAGATCGAATCGTACACGTTGGAAAAACGACACCGACGAGCAGACGGCGAGTTCGTGTGGGTCAACCTGACGGGATCGGTCCTGCGGGACGCCAACTCGAAGCCCATCCGCTACATTGCCGCCATCGAGGACATCACCCAGCGCCGTCAGGCCGCCGAAGCCCTGCGCGAGAGCGAGCAGCATGTTCGGCGGGTACTCAACACTGTACGTGTTCGTGGGCGTGCTCGACGTGAACGGCGTGCTGCTCGATTGCAATGAGGCGCCGCTCCAGGCGGCCGGCATCACGATGGACGACGTGCGGGGCCGGCGGTTCGAGGATTGCTATTGGTGGGACTATTCTCCGCAGGTCCAACAGCGGGTTCGAGAGGCCATCGATCGGGCAGCTGCCGGCGAGACCTCCCGGTTTGATATCAATGCTCGTATGGCGGGTGGCCGGATGATGACCCTCGACTTTAACATCTCGCCCATGTTCGACGAGCACGGCCGCATCACGCATCTGATCCCGTCGGCTGTCGATATCAGCGATCGCAAGCGGGCCGAGGACGCCTTGCGCCAGAGCGAGGAGCGGTTCCGTACGCTGGCCGGCGCGACCTTCGAGGGCGTCTGCCTGAGCGAGGATGGAATCATTCGCGAATGCAATGACCAGCTCTGTCGGATGCTCGGCTATACGAGTCGAGACGAACTGATCGGCAAGGAGAAAGTGCAACTGTTCACGCCCGAGTCGCGGGAGGTGATTGCCGGCTACATTCGATCCGGGCAGGACTCCGTGACCGAGCATGAGATGCTCTGCCGCGACGGCAGCCGCCGCACGGTGGAGGTGCACGGCCGAACCGTCGAGCATCTCGGCCGCCGCATTCGGATCACCGCCCTGCGCGATATCACCGAACGCAAACGCGACGAAGAGCTGCTCCGTCGCAGCGAAGCGGCCTACCGCGAACAACTCGCCGAGTTGCAGGCCATCTACGATTCGGTGCCCATCGGGCTGTGCATGCTGGACAAGGATCTGCGATACGTGAAGGTCAACCGCGTGCTGGCCGCGATCAACAACCGTCCGATGGAAGAGCACATTGGCCGGACCATCTTCGAGGTTGTGCCGGAAATGGCGGCCCGTCTGCACGAGACGCTGCAGACCGCTATCGAGACCCGCACGCCGGTGCTCGATCTGGAGATCTGTGAATGCGCCCCCGATCAACCGGGCGTGCCTCGCTATTGGACGGGGAACTTCCTGCCCCTGCTGGATGAAAACCTCAACCTGCGCGGCGTGAACATGACGGTCCAGGAGACGACCGAACGGCACATGGCCGAGCAGCAGCGAGCCCAATTGCTGGAGGCCGAGCGGGCGGCTCGTACCGAGGCCGAGCGGCACGTGCGGCTCAAGGACGAGTTCCTGGCCACCGTTTCTCACGAGTTGCGCAGTCCACTCAACGCCATCGTGGGTTGGACGCGCCTGCTGGCCAAGGGCAGCGTGGAAACGTCCAAGGCGGTGGACATCATCAGCCGCAGCGCCGCCACGCTCACCCAAATCGTGGAAGATCTGCTCGACATGAGCCGCATCATCTCCGGCAAGATCCGTCTGAAACGCGAGCCGGTGGATTTGGCGACGTTGATCCACAACACCGTCGAAGGCGTGCAGATGGCCGCCGAGGCCAAGGGCATTCACGTCGAAGTGTCCGTCGATCCGAGCCTGAGGCCGCTGGAATGCGATCCTAACCGGCTGCAGCAGATCGTGTGGAATCTGCTCACCAACGCCATCAAGTTCACGCCGGAACAGGGTCAGGTATACGTCGCGGTCCACCAGGGATATCGAGAGGTCCACATCAGTGTTCGGGACACGGGGCAGGGGATCGCGCCGGAGTTCCTGCCTCACCTGTTCGAACGCTTCAGCCAGCAGGACGGCTCCATCGCTCGCCGGCATGGCGGCCTGGGGTTGGGCCTGGCCATCGTCAAGAGTCTGGTCGAACTGCACGGCGGACGGGTTCATGTCGAAAGCGAAGGCGAGGGCAAGGGCGCGCTGTTCACCGTGTCGCTTCCCGGTGTCCGCCGCGATCCGGTCGCGGAGTCGGCGAGCAGCCTGGCCCGCACGCGAACGCCCGCCGATCTCGATCTGGACGAGCACACGCTGAGGGGCGTCAAGGTGCTCTGCGTGGATGATGATGCGTACAGCCGCGAACTGCTGGAGCGGGTGCTGTCCGACGCGGGGGCCAGCGTGCGGACCGCCGACTGCTGCGAAGCCGCCCTGGCCGCCATGGACGAGTTCCGCCCGGATTTGCTGATCAGCGACATCGGCATGCCGGGCGAGGACGGCTACAGCTTCATCGCCCGCATCCGTTCGCTGGGCGACTGGCGAAGCGAACTACCCTGCATCGCCGTGACCGCCTTGTCGCGGCGTGAGGATCACGTGCGTGCCCTGCAGGTCGGCTACGACGAACACGTGGGCAAGCCGTTCGATCCCTCGACGTTGTGTTTAGTCGCCGGTCGCCTGCTTCGCGGCCGCAGCAAGTCTGCGGGAGCAGTGGCGCCGGTTTCGGTTATGGACAGCAACTCGTCGAGCGGCCGGGCGGATCGGCGGCACGTCCTGGTGGTCGAGGATAGCGAAAACATCGGCCAGTTGCTCAAGACCTGTCTCGAGGAGCAGGGCTACCGCGTGACCATCGCCACCAGCCTGGCCGAGGCGTTGGAGGCCGCCAACGCCGACCCCGTTCATCTCCTGCTCAGCGATCTGCGACTCAACGACGGCATGAGCTGGGACCTCCTGGCTCGGCTGCGGCCGCGCGTGCCGGGCATTGTGATCAGCGGCTACGTCGATGAAGAACACGTCGCTCGTAGCAAGGCCGCCGGCTTCGCCCAGTACCTGGTCAAGCCGGTGGAACCCGAGCGGGTGGTAGCCGTCGTTCGGGAACTCCTGAACGAACCCGCCGATTCCGGTGGGGCCGCTGATCAGCGCGTGTGATGGTTCGGTGATCCAGAATTCACCACGGAGAGAGGGAGACACAGATGGAGCTGTCAGCTCTCAGCTGTCAGCGTTCAGCCGGATGTTTGGCCCATAGCTCACAGCCCGGACGTTCATCATCGCCGCTACAATTCTCCAGGCGCACTCGATGGCCGAGTCGCAGCGGGAGACCGCGACATGAAGTGGATTATCCTATTGACCAGTCTGGTCCTGGTGTTTTCGACGGCGTGCGAGAATCGGGATTCGGGTGTGAATGAGGGCGGCGGTTATCGCGAAACGCCCGCCGAGCGGCAGTCGGACGCGACGCCTCGTGAGGAAGGGCCCGCCGAGCGCACGGGCCGCATCGTCGATGAGGCGACCAAGCGTGCTGCCGAGGCGGTGGGGCATGGTCTCCGGGAAGCCGGGCGAGAAATTCAGGAACACGTGCCCGCACCGGATCGCAACACCGAATCCACGCCGGAGTAACTCGGGGGGCGGGCGTCTGGCCCGCCTGCAAAGTGGGCGAAGTGCCCGATCAATGCAAGGTCGCCAACACCATCCGAGTGGACGGGCCTCTCGTCACTCCAACACCAGGGCGATTTGAACGGCATCGACGACAATCGCCGCCGGCGAGTGGATCGCAATATACATGACGTTGCCGTCCTGCGGCGGTCCGGGCACCTGCAGGATTCGCGAGCCGGCATGCCCGGCCGGGGCCGTCCACCGCCGATGATCCCCCAGACTGTCGCCGCCGAGCGCGGGCCGGACGCCGACTTCGAACGGCTCGACGCCGGTCCCCGGATCGATGACGCGGTAGATCAGCGAGACCTGATACTTCTGCCCGGACATGATCTGCACGTGCCCCGGTTCGGTCACGAAAACTTCGTGCCGGCCTGGCGGCATGTTGCGCGTGTCGATCAGGAGCGACTTCTTGCCGTCCAGCCGAGTCTCGGCACCTTCCTGAATGGAAGCCCCCAGCAGAATGCGATAGCGCTGGTCGGGGTTCTCGAAGTCGAATACGAACCGGGTTTGCCTCTTGTCCTCGGCAGCGGCATTCACGTGATCCCATAACGGCAAGGAACGCACGGGTTCGTGGCCGCTGACCGCTGCCCGAATCAACGCCAGTTCCCGGTCGAACCGGCGCATTTGGTCCGCCCACTTGCCGGTGACCGGCACGTAGGTTCGCTGGAGATAGTCGGCCGGCCACGGGGGCGGCGAAACCGGCTGTGACTGCCAGTACGGCACGGCGTCGGGATAGATGCGGTCGGAGAGCTCCACGACCCTCCGCCACGCCTCAACCGACTTGCTCAGGGGCTGCGTGCAATCGATCATTCGGCCGCGACGAGCCTTGTACTGCTCCCAGGCCAAGGCGGCCTTGATCTTGTTGGCGATATGGTCGCCCATTGCCACGTTCAGTTCGATGGCGTCCAGCAGGGTGGTCAGTTCGGCGGCTTGCTCGGGGCTGCCGGGCTGGATGTGCCGCAGCGCCGGCAATAGCGAGTTGCACGCATCCACGTGGCGGCTGATGTTGGCCGCCACCTGCCACGCGGGGATCGCCTCGCCGCTCGAGGTGCGGTCGGACTCACTGCGGATGCTCGCAACGTTGCGGCCCCACACGGGCTCGGGCCACGCCGGATTCCGTTCAGACATGGACTCGGCTCGCATATCCCGCGGTCCGGGCAGGCCCTCGGGACCGGAATAGCTCGGCAACGCGGTGTAGTGGGTCAGCAACAAACCGAACTGCGGCATGAACTGCGGCGATGCGTCGTATAGCAACAGCAGCGACTCGGGAATGATCGCGCTGGCCCGCTGCATGGTCTCCAGGAGTTGCCCGGCGTATTCGCCGACGCCGTAGACTTGCACGCGGCTTTCCCACCGCTGGCGGCTGAACCGTTGGCCCATGTTGTAGGCATAATCGAACAGCGCTTCACGACCGATGGGGTGCAGGTTGGGGCCAGGTTCGAGCAGGAAGCCTTGGAGGCCCTGATTCCGCAGGTCAAGCATGAGCGTCCGCGCCCACTGCGGATCGGCCCAGAACATGTAGCTCATCGCGCCGCGCAGGCTGCCCACGGCGACGTTGCGGAGCGGCGCGACGTCCCGAGCGGCCTGATCGGCTTCGAGAGCGAAACGGCGCAGCCGCTCGTCCGCTAGCGGTTTGTACCAGTGAGCGCCCTGCAGCGAGTGCAGGATTTGCAGTTCGGGATAACGTTGCGCCACCGCGGCGACGTCCGCCGGACTCACACCGTCGGCCCACACCAGCAACTCACGTGCGGACACGCCCGGTGCGGCAGCGGTCGTTGCCCCGGCTGGCGGCGACGCCGGACTCCCGGCTCGCAAGCCATCCGCGATGGCCTGCAACGTCGCGGGCGAGTTGAAACCGGCACCGGCTCCCAAACCCGCCAGATCGGGGTAAGTCTCGATGAGTTTGCGGGCGATCTCGCCCAGTGCCGCGGACGTCGTGCCCTCGGCAGGGGCGCTCGCGCTCGCCGGCGACGCTTTGGAGCCGGCGAGCGAATCGTCGGCGAGCAAGAGGTAGGTCTTTATGCCTCGGCTCGCAGCTTCGCTGAGAATCCACCGGAACTGGTCCCGGCAACGAGCGAAGTCGTCGGGCTTAAACCAGCCGGTCTTGCCGATCAGCTCCGCCACGGTCTCGGCCGGACGGGTTTCGGCCTGTGCGGCAGCCAGCAACCCCGTCCACGGATTCGTGTGCCGCAGTACCAGCGTGTTCATGTTCTGCGAGCGCATGAGCTCCAGGCGGGCGGTCCACCGCGCACGGTCCCACCACAGGCCGGCCGGGTCGGCTTCACTTGTCTTGAACGCCTGATACTCCGGCGACGGACTGCCCAACCACAGCGGGAGTTCCTCGATCAGACCTCGCGTCGGCAGCGGACCGTACCAATCCATGCGGACCCGCTGCCACAGGCGCGGTTCCAGGGGCGTGATGGCGCAGGCGGCCGGCACCGAAGCAATGACCTTGCCCTGGGGCATGGACAACTCGGGGCGGCAGATGTTCACGATGGCGATGTTCAGCGTCGCGCCCGGAGCGAATGGCGGCCGGACCCCCAGCTCGGACCACGGGATACGCGCTTCGACCGAGTAGCCCTTGTCCGGCCTGCCACTGACGTTGGGCGTCGTGCCGGGTTTCAGTCCGACCGCCCACTGCACGGCCGAGTTCCACGGCGAAGGCCAGCCCGGTTCGACCGCCGGATCGGCGTCCGCGGGCAACGGGCCGCGGCACCAGTGGACGCCGCCCATGGCGCTGAACGTGTACGAGACGGTCTCCGCCGTCCATGCCGGCGCGTTCCGATCGCCGACGTGCACGAGCAGCTTGATCGCGTCGTCTTCCCACACCTTGGACTTGGGCGTTCGATTGCTGCCCACGACGTTGGTGTCGGTGACGTCCGCGGCGAAGTAGAGGTACTGGTCGTCGTAGCCGAGGTAGCAGCGGCTTATCGTCTCGGGCTGGGCGGGATCATAAAGCGTCCAGACCCGGCCTTTCTCGGACCAGAAGGGATCGTTGACGAAGCCGTCCAGCGTCGGAGCCGGAGACGCCAGGACGGCGGAGCTGATCAGGGCCCAGAGCCCGACAGTGGCTGTTCTCATGTGGTCTTACCTCGCAGGGAGCTCGATTGGCCCCACGCTCATGCTCAGCTCCTTATACCCCCGGCTGCGACCCGAGGTTTGAGACTGTCTGCCGGATGCCGATACCCATGTGCTCGTCACGGGGTCAGGGCATTGGCGATGTTCTCGATGCGATATTCCCGCTCGCCCGAACCCAAATCCAGCCGAACCGTGTCGCCGGCCCGCAGTCCGCGGAGCCGGGCGCACAAGGGAGCCCGATAATTGTAAATGGCCTGATCCATGTCCGATTCGAACGGGCCGAGGATGGTGAATTCCCGCCGGTCACTTCCATCGGTTGCGGCCAGCGACACCTTCACGCCCAAGCCGACCTGCTCGGTGGAGACGTCGCCCGGCGAGATCAGCCGGGCCAGGCTCAATTCCTGCTGCATCTTCATGAGCCGGGCCTGCAGCAGGTCACGCTCCTCTAGGGCGAACTTGTACTCGGAGTTTTCGCTGAGATCGCCGCGGGCGGCCGCCTCGCCGATGGCCCGGGCGTTCTCGGGAATCTTCACCTTGGTCAGGTAATCGATCTCTTCCTTGCGCTTGTCGAAACCCTTCTGCGTGCAGTAGATCACCGAATCGTCCTGCCACGGATCGACGGTGGGACGAGGCCGGTTGACCAGTTCAGGATGTGTGTCGGTAACAATTCGCATGAGATTGATGCGAACCGTGTGGCCGAGCCCGTCAAGCCGATCGACCGTGGTCCGGATGGTCGAGGCCAACCCCGGTTCCATCTCGCTGATAACCTGCCGGAAGCGGGCGTACGATGCGGCGCTCAGGGCGGCGCGGATCTTGGTACGGGTATCGCGGAGCGTCTTGGGCGTCGCAAAATCATCACGGGACACGCGCCCCAGATGATCGAGCATCCGGATCAGCAACTCGCGAGCGGGGATCGGCGTCAGAGTTGCCCCCAGCTTGCCTCGCCACAGCCAGCAGACCGCGTCGAGGTACTCACCGAAATTCGAGACGATTCGCTCGGTCACCGGTAGGAGTCGATCCCGCTGGCCGGCCTCGATCAGGACGGCGGCAATGTGCTCGCAGCCGTCGACCGGAGCGTAGGGCAGCAGTTCCAGGTACAAATCGATCCACCGGTCCGGGAAAAGCTGGGGCAGTTGCTCGATCGCCCGTAGATAGAAACGGGTCTCCTCGATGGGCCGCAGCAGTGCCAGAATGTCGTTCGATTCCCGCAGGATGTCCTGCAAGGGATTGCTCTGGTCGCCGGTCAGAACGCCGTCCTGGGCGAGCCGGTCCACGACGATGGCCTCGAGCAATGCCTCCGTGGGAGCTCCCTTGCGAGCGGCGGCGATCCGCGTTGCCAGATCGCGGTACATGCGTTCGATCATGGCCGGCGCAGGCGTGGTGCCGCGAGCCTTGGCCTCGCGGAGGTATGTCTCGACGACGGCCAGACGCTTGTGCGGCGTGTCCGCCTCGGCCCACTGCGGGGCGATCTCGTCCTCGAGCGTCTGCTCGACGCGGTGATACGTCAGCATCACCGGGTTTCGACCTTCGAGCACCACATTGGGCGAGCGGTTGAGAGCGGCTCGAGCCTTGCTCCACCAGGAACTCCATTTGCTGGCCGGGATGTACTTGGGCGACAGCAGATGCTTGAGTTCCTCCGAATCCATCTTGTCGCGATGGCTGCGCAACAGGCCGAGCACGAGGGCGGCCGGATCGGTGTCCAGCAGCTCGGTGATCTTCTCCGGATGCAGCTGGCTCAGGGCTCGGAAGTCATTCGGGCCCACCGCGTCGTACTGCAGCGCCAGCGCGTCGGGATCGAGCGTCTCCTCGCCCTGTTTGGTCCGGATGGTGTACTCGGGCCGGTCGTGGTCCACTTCAACTACTTCGGCGGCGCGCTCCTCGGAGCGGCTGAGGAGAAAGTCGCCTGGTTTGAGGTTCAGGCAGATCTCCAACGTCCGCAACGCCCGCCGCGGCGACTTTTCGCCCGTCAGCCCCGAAGCCTCGATCAGCTTCTCGAGTTCCGGCCGGTCGGCGTAGACCTCGCGATACAGCCCCAGAATTTCCTTGCGCATCTCCGGGCTGTCGCCACAGCGAATCATGACTTCGCGACCAAGTTCCAACACCTCGGTCGCGCTGGCCTGCTCCTTGCGGAGGGTCAGCCAGGACCAGCCCAAGTTGGCGGCCAGTTCGCCTTTGCCGCTCTTGGTGAGCACCTCCAGCGTCTCCAGCAGTTCGGCACGGCGTTCGACCGATTTTTCCAGGGCCGTCAGCCAGCGGTCTTCGAGATTCTTGTACTCTCCGCGCTTGGCCAGATCGACGAGGGTTGTGGGTTGCGAATTGGGAATTGCCATAGGTTTCTTCACGAGCTCGGCGGCATGCGCGAATGGGTTTCGCGCCGCCGGCACATCCCAGAAAGTGCAGGAAGCCGGGCATCCGGGAAGGGTTCCGTGCTTCCGGGAAGACCAAGCCTCGGTCTGCGGTCGGGTTCCGATAAAACCAATGGCCGCATCGGTCCCGTAGGCCCGGTGCGGCTTTCCGAGGTTCTATCATCACAGAATCCGCTGCTGCTGTCCAGCGCCGGGCGGGCAAGCGTGTCCGCCTCTTCAGTGGCCATTGTCTCGGTTGAGAGTGCGCGACAGACGATTCTCCGCCGGGAAATGTCACGGCAAGCCAGTCAGACGGGAGAATCGGTTGTTCGCCGGATGAGGGGGCCATATTCGCCAGAAGCCAGGCCGGCTGGCCAGGGTGTGAGTCTTTCACCCGCCCGAGCATGATCGGTTGCGCGTCAGGAAGGGAGACTGCGATGCTCAGGCGAGACATTCTGAAAGCCGGTGCGGCCTGGTTGGGATCCCGTTGCCTGCCGGCCCACAACGGCGCGTTGTGTACCGCAGCTTCGCCGGCCGGCTCCGATGTCGGCTTTCGACATCGCGGCTATCTCGGCTGGATCACGGATCTGTCCTCTCAGCCCGACCCTCACGCGGCCTGGCCTTCGATGCGGTTGGACGATCGCCTGCTCGAGGACTACCGCAGACAGTACGAACTGCTCGCTCGGCTCGGGTTCAACGAGATTTCCATCTGGGGATTGTATGTATCCGATGCCTGGCCGTTGGACATCACAAGTTGCGTGCCGCCCGAGCGCGGTCGTCGCGTGGAAAAACTGATCGAGGCCGCCCATCGCCACGGCATCAAGGTCCTGTCGGGTCTCGGGGTGTACAGTTGGGGGTTCAGGGAAATCATCAAAGCCCATCCGAAGCTGGCCCCTACCAGTCCCTACGCGATGTGCGCCAGCGATCCCGATGCATGGCTTTGGATGGAGAAGGTGATCGACTTCGTGTTCTCGCGATTCCCGATCGACGGCGTCAGCATGCAGTCGGCTGACCAGGGACGCTGCGAGTGCCCGAAATGCAGCGAGTATTCGACGGCAGAGTATCACGCGTTGATCAACGTCCGGGTGAGTGAATACATTCGCGCGCAATGGTCGGGCAAGATCATCGGCGTGAACAGTTGGGGCCTGCCGCTGGGCGACGAAGCCAGCGTCCCGTCGCTGCAAAAGATCGGCAAGATGGCGGATTACTTCATCGACGCCAGAGGAGCTCAGCAGTGGGAGCACGAAGGGTTGCGCCGCCGACTCATTGCGAGCATGGCATGTGACTTCGGCACGATCGGCGGCCCGCAAGTCGAGCCGCCGCAGCACTGGCGTCGCGACCGATGGTTCCTCCCGACGCTTCGCCGGACCGGCGAGCATATCGCCGCGCTGGCAGCCGATGGCGGACGGGCGTGCGAATACTTCTTTCACATCATCGCCAACCCCGGCGATGAGATCTGCTTGAGACTTGCCGGCAAAATGCTCAACGCTCCCCGGGTCGCCTGGCAGAAGCACCTGCACGAGGCGGTGGAAGAGATGTTCGAGCCGCGCAACGAGCAGGCAACCGGCGAAATCACGCGATTGCTCCTGCGCTGCGAGGAGGCTTACTTCAAGTACCTGCCCTCGAACATCAGCGGCACGATCTCGCTCGAACCGCTGGTGGGCGATCGACCGGGGCCGCCGATTTACCTGACCGAACGACTGACCGCGGACCAGCGCAGCGGCTACGGAGCGGAGCTCGAAGCCGTCGTGCCGGGATTTGAGAGACTGGTCGCTGAAGTGGGGCAACCGGAGAAGATTCGCACGACGATCGCCTGCCTCAAGAGCGTCCTGGCGGATCTGCGGTAGGACGCTACGAAAGCTCAAGAAAACGCCTGGGGATAGACAAGAACAAGCAACGAGCCGCCGGGCCAAAAACCCGGCGGCTCGGAATTGTTGCGCGAGAGGCGTGAAAACGAGTGGCCGGACGCGGGGCTACTTCACGATGTCCAGCACCTCGATTTCGAACCATAGCGTCGAGTTGGCCGGGATGCCCTCACGAGGCGTCGAGCCATAACCCAACTCGGGCGGAATGATAAGCAAGCGCTTCCCGCCGGCGCGCATGTCGTAGTTGGCGAGGCCTTCCTGCCAGCCCACGATGAGGCTGCTGAGACCAAATTCGCGAGGCTGATTCCCCGGAGCGGTGCTGTCGAACTCGTCACCGGCCCGGTTGTTGAGCCGGCCGGTGTAGAGCACGCTCACCGTCGAGTTCGACTGAACGACGGCCCCGGTGCCTTTGACCACGTCGCAGTACCTCAAGCCGCTGGCAGTCTGGATGTACACGTCCACGCGCACCGTATCCGTCGCCGTCGCGCCCTGATCGTCGGTGGCGGTCAGGCGGAAGACCAGCTCACAGGTTTCGGCCGGGGCGGTGAACGTCGGTTCCGCAGCGTGGGCGTCGCTCAGTGTGACCGGCGGGCCCTCGATCTGCTTCCAGTGGTAGGTGAATGTCGCCCCTTCACGGCTCCGGCCCGATCCGTGCAGCGTTACCGTCTCGTTGACGAGCACGTCCTGATCCTCGCCGGCGTCGGCCGTGACGGTGAGGTTCAGGAAGACAGTGACCGTGCCCGAAATCCGGTTGACCACGGCCAGGTCGATGGCTTCGTCTTCATTGAGATCGGCGGCCGCAAGTCCCACCGGACCGGCGTCGCCGTCAGCGAGCGACAAGTCCACCTTGGTCTTGAACGAACCAGTGCCTTTGTTTTGAAGCAGCGAGATAGTGTTGGCCGTCTCGTTGGCGACGGCGACGTCGTTGTCGCTATCGCCGTCGAGATCCGCGGCGACCAGGCCGGCGGGCCCGGCTCCGGTTTCGTAAAGGGCCTCAAAGCCGAAGCGACCACTCCCGTTGTTCTTCCGCAGCGCGATCTGGTTGATCGCATTGAGGGCGACCAGCACGTCGGGCCGGGAATCGCCGCTCACGTCGGCCAGGAGGATGGCTCGCGGATCGTTGGCTCCGCTCGGCCCGGCCTCGAAGTAGCTGCCGAAGCGGAATCCCTCGGTCTTGCTGCTGTCGCCGAGGAGCACGAACACCTTGCGGTCGGAGTAGGCCACCACGAGGTCGGCCAGATTGTCGGTGTCCACGCGGCCGGCCGCCATCACACGAGCGCCCACGGGCGTGATCGTGGAACCCTCGTCGTTCTTGCCGGTCAGACTGAGGTCGGCCTGCCCGCTGGGGAAGGCGGCCTGACCATCGTTCACCAACACGGCCAGGCTGTTGGTCGAGCCGGCGGTGGTGTTGACGGCCGCCACATCCGGCCCGCTGCCCGCGACGAACTCGCCGGAAACGAGCGAGACCGGTCCGAAGCCCATGGCATACGAGGTGGCGGGAGCGAACGTGCCGTCACCATGGTTGACGAGCACCCCGAGTTTGCTGTCGTTGCGCGCGGCGACGGCGATATCGAGGTTGCCGTCTTCGTTGAAGTCGGCGGCCACGATCGACTCGGGCGACAGTCCGACCGCATACACGACGGGATCCAGCAGGCCACCTTCGCCGTCGTTGAACAGGACGGCGACCTCATTGGTGGCGGCCTTGGCCACCGCGATATCCGGCTTGGAGTCGCCGTCGAAGTCGCCGCTGGCGATCGCCGTGGGTTGTCCGCCCACGAAATAGCTCACCGGTGTGTTGAACACGATGGGGAGAATCTTCACCTCGACGGTATCGGTGTCCGAAGCTCCTTTGTCGTCGGTGACGGTCAGCTCGAAGATGAGGGGCAGCGGCACCGTCGCCGCCGGAGCGGTGAACGAGTACTTGGCCGAGGTTCCGCCGAGTGGGGCGGGCAAGCCGAGGTCGGCGAGCAACTGCGCGGATTCCGTCGACAGGATCCAGGCGTACGTGAGCGTAGTGTCCGGATCAGCGTCGCTGCTCGCGGAGCCGTCGAGTTGCACGGTCTCGCCCGGATGGACGGTCTTGTCGGCGCCCGCGTCGGCCACGGGCTTGACGTTGTCGTTCAGTGTGATGGTGACCGTGTCCGTGCTGAACGCACCACGATCGTCGGTCACCCGCAGTTCAAAGACGATGTCGAGCGGTGACGCCGGCCTGGGCGCGGTGAAACTCGGATTCGCTGAGGTCGGATCGTCGAGCGTCACGTCCAGCTTGGCCTCTTCCAGAGCATCGGCGGACTCGTCCGTGAGCGACCACTCGTACTGGATGGGGTCGCCGTCCGGATCGTAACTCTTGGACCCGTCGAGCGTAACCTTGGAGTTGGGTTCGACGCTCCGGTCGGGGCCGGCGTCGGCCACCGGTGCGGTGTTCTCGGGCTCTTCCGCCTTCTCTGCTGTCATCTCGATGATGCGGACCTTGGCTCCGCCTTCGGTCAGCGGGATGTCCGGCAGCGAATCGCCGCCGGAGCTGGTGCCGGAGATGGTTTCCATGGCGGCGATCTTGTCAGCGATGTCCATGCCCGTCTTGACGCGCCCGATCACGGTGTAAGCGGCCTTCTCGCTCGCGTTGAGGCTGAAGTCGAGGTTGGGATTGGACGCCAGATTGATGATGAACTGTGGCTTGCCCTCTTCCTCGTCGGTGGGGCCGTAGAGGGCCACCCGGCCGCGAATGTTCTTCAACCCGTTATTGGACTCGTTGACGAACGGGACGTCTTCTCCGTCCTGGAGATTGACATCGTAGGCCCCGGCGGTAAGCAGCTTGGATGTGGCACTGTGAAATATCTTGCCGTCGTAGTAAGCGTCCTCGTCGAGGAGCTTGAGGAACTGGGCGACGGCCTTGGGCGCCTGCTCGGGGAACAGCTCGATGGTGATCCGGCCCACGTTGGTGAAGATGGTCACCGTCTTGCGCGTGGAGGGCGAGCCGCTGTCGTCCGAGTCGTCCGAATCGTCCGGCGGGGCCATGCACTGGCTGCCGAGAACGAGACCGGCCACCAGGCAGAGCGTCAGTCCGCGCGCCAGGCGGCGGGCGGTGCGAGCGGTGAAAAGCCGCGAGTCCAGGCGGGCGGCAGAGCCATTCCGGGACGGATGAGCTTTCGTATGCATCTTCGCTCCATGAGCTTGTGATAACGTGGGTCTCGAACCGACCGGCGGCATTATACGGGAGGCAAGACTGTCCCCCAAGCCGGAGCCGGTCTTAGAATATCGGCCAATCCCGACCGGCAGCCCAGTCGGGACCCGGGGAGCGGCACCGCGGAACGGGACAAGATTGGCTGCGGCGGCCGACCCCTGGGGAGGCTGACCAGCCGGGAGAGCGGGAGTCCATGGCCACTGCGTTTATCGGGATCGGGGCAAACCTGGGTGACCGTCGCGGACAGATCGAAGCGGCGGTCGCTCGCTTGGCGGGCACGCCAGGAGTGGCCGATGTCTGCGTTTCGAGCTTGTACGAGACCGAGCCGATGGGTGGGCCGGCCGGTCAGCCGCTGTATCTGAATGCGGCCGCACGGGTCGAGACCACATTGGAGCCGCTCGAACTCCTGCACGCTCTGCAGGCGATCGAACATGAACTCGGCCGCGTGCGAGTGGAGCGGTGGGGGCCGCGGACCATCGACCTGGATCTGTTGCTTTACAGCGACCGGAGCATCCAAACGCCGGAATTGACGGTCCCCCATCCTCGCATGCAGGAACGCCGTTTCGTTCTCGAACCCCTGGCGGAGATCGCCGCCGATCAGCTACACCCGGTGCTCGGTCGGACGATCGGTGAACTATTGGCCGCGCTGCTCAACTCGTCCTGATGGAACCCGGGGGAGCGGGCGTCTCGCCCGCGTCAGATCGCCTTGATGGTTACGACGATGACGTTGTAGAACGCATGGCAGCCGCAGGCCACGCCGAAACCGCGGTACAGAAACAGGCCGGCCAGGTAGAGCCCGGCGACAGTGCGGAAGGCGAAGCGGGTCATGTCGAACGGTTCGACGCCTAGAGGCGGGTGATGCTGGGCGGCGAAGAGCCCGGCCGACAGCAGCACGATGAACCCGCCGGAGGCGGCCCGGGGCAGCTTGCAGACGTTCACCAGGAGGATGGACAGGCCGGTGATGCACATGAGTCGGAAGACCAGTTCTTCGTAGATGCCGGCTCCGAAGCTGCGGATGATCTCATTGATCCACTCGTTGCGATTGGGGTCCATGAGCGACCGCAGCGCGGTGTTGATGCCCGGCATGCTATCGTGCGCGACCAGCACGCGATCGAAGACGAACAAGGGGAGTGTCCAGATGAGGCTCTCCCCCAGCATGCCCGCCAGCACGTACAGGTCGAACCGCCAGGGATGGCGTCCAACGATGTGCGTGGTCAGCAGGATCACGATGGCCAACAGTCCGGGCAGGTAGAACGCGCTGCGGCCGAAACACGTGACCAGGGCGTCGATGAGGTAGGTCGCCACCAACTGCGACGAGCCGTCGCCGCTCGACCGCAGGTAGCTGCCCAGCTCGAACACCAGGAGCATGGGCAGGATGAACAGGAGGCTGGGCCAGGGGCGCTGCGTGACGTAAAAGTAGTGCTGCGCCTCGCCGGGCGGCGGGGGCAGGAGCACCGACACGCGGTCCGTCCATAGACTCTTGCGCGGCTTGGCCATCCTGCGGCGGATTATCGCACGAATTTGCGGGAGAGCAATATGCGAACGAGGGCGTGGCTCGCGTTCGTCGCGCGTCGGACCGCAGCCTCGTTTTTCGGCGGGTCTTTGGTGCGGGTGAAGGCGGCATGCGGTGGTCAGGTCGCGTCCGGGCCCGCGAGCACCCGCTGAATGGCGCGGAACAGATCCTCCTCTTCGGCGGGCTTGACCAGGTACTCGGAAAACCCCGCCCGCTTACACAGATTGATGAGCGCTTCGCTGGCGTGGCCGCTGAGGGCAACCCCCTTGATAGGCCGGCGGGCCCGCAACTGCCGGATCAGACTGATGCCGCTTCCGTCGGGCAGGCCGACGTCGCTGATGACCAGGTCGAACGGACGAGTCTCGAACATCTCCAGCGCCTGCGCAATGCTGTGGACGGTCAGAACCTCGAACCCTTGCTTCTCGAGAAACACCTCGATCATCTCTGCGACGTCCCGGTTGTCCTCGACCACCAGCAGCCGAGCGGCGACGTGCGTGCCGGGTGCGGGCATGACCGCGCTGGCGGTTTCGGTGTGGGGGTCCGCGCGCCGCGCCTCGTCGCCGATTTGTGCCTCCGGAGCCGGCATCGCCCGGCGACTGTCCCGGGGGCGCCCGGTCAGCGTGCCCACGACGGAGATCAGTTCGGCGGCGGTCAGGGGTTTGGACAAGTGGGCCTGGTAGCCCGACAGGACGGCACGAGCCCGGTCTTCCGGACGGGTCAGCGCGGTCAGGGCGGCCGCGGGAGTCGAGTGCATCTGGCCGGCCTCTCGTTCGCGAATCTCCTGGATGAACTGATAGCCGTCCTTCCCCGGCATGCTGATGTCGCTGATGATCAGATCGGGTCTAAACGACTCGTACAGTTCCAAAGCCTCGTCTGCGGAGTTGGCAGTAGCTATCTTGGCGCCGCAATCTTCCAGGACACGCTGGGCGAGGCTGCACGCGTCCGGATCGTCATCCACCACCAGGATTCTGAGCCCGTTGAACGCCTGAGGACCGCCCGGCGGCATGCGGACGCGGGTCAGATCGGTGCTGGGCATCGGGTCGCTTTCGGCGTCACTGTCCTGGACGATGGGGGCGACGGGCAGTCTGACGGTGAACGTGGTTCCGCGGCCCTCACCATCGCTGTGAGCCTGCACGGTCCCGCCGTGCAGCTCGACCAGGTTCTTGACAATCGACAGACCAAGTCCCAGCCCGGTGTGTGCCCGGCCGACGGAACTGTCGGCCTGGCGAAAGCGGTCGAACATGAACGGCAGGAACTCGGGCCTGATGCCGATGCCGGTATCGGCCACGACGATCTCCACGGACGAGCCGCTTCGCCGGAGGGAGATGCTCACCTTTCCGCCCTTGGGCGTGAACTTGATCGCGTTGGTGAGCAGATTCCAGACCACCTGTTGGAGTCGATTGGGGTCGCCGCGGGTGGGGCCGACGTGGGCATCGACGTTTCGCACCAGCTCGATATTCTTGACCTGGGCTGCCGGCACGACGGCTTCAATGGCCGAGTTCACCACGATGGGCAGTTCGATATTCTGCATCTCCAGGCGGATCTTGCCCGAGATGATCCGGCTCATGTCCAACAGGTCCTCGATGAGCCGAGCTTGCACTTTGGCGTTTCGCTGGATGATTTCGGTGGCCTGGGCGGCCTCGCCTTGCAGTCCGGCCCGGGTGAGCATCTGCGACCAGCCGAGGATCGCGTTGAGCGGCGTCCGCAATTCGTGCGAGACGGTCGCCAGGAACATGTCCTTGAGTCGATTGGCTCGCTCGGCCTCGTTGCGAGCGGCTCGCTCGGCTTCCAGCAACTGCAGCCGCTCCTGCTCGCTCTGCTTGCGGCTGGTGATGTCCACGATGGTCGCCAGCACGAGCATGCCTTCCTCGCTTTCGGTCGGGCTCAGCCCGATTTCGACCGGGAACTCGGTGCCATCTTTGCGGAGCGCGTACAGGTCGCGGCCTGCTCCCATGGGCCTGGCCTGCGGGTGCCGGTTGAACTCTTCGCGGTAGATCGGGTGCTTCTCGCGAAATCGCTCCGGGACGAGCTTTTCGACCGGCTGACCGATGAGTTCCGCCGGTTCGTATCCGAACATCGAGGTCACCCGCGAATTGACCAGGACGATTTTGCCCTGGCGATCCACGAGCAGGACGACGTTCGGCGAGGCTTCCACGGTGAGTCGAAACCGCATCTCGGCCTGCTTGCGGACGGTGATGTCGCTGCAGGTGCCGACGACCCGCCGGGCCTGGCCGTTTTCGTCGCGAGCGAGAATGTGGCCTTTCATCTCCAGCCAGCAGATCTTGTCCGTTCGACAGTTGGCGCGGTACTCGACGGCGTAATCAGTGCCCTCGCGCAAAGCACGGTGAATGGTCCGCTCGAGCATTTCGCGGTCGTCGGGGTGTACGGCTGCCATGAAGGCCTCGAAGGTCTGGCCGAACCCACCCGGCGGCAAGCCGTGAATGCTTTCCAGCGTGTCCGACCAGAGCACGCGGCCGGTGGGCACGTCCCAATCCCACGTTCCCACGCCGGTCGCCTGGAGGATGAACCGCAACCGCTCCTGATTCTCGCGGAGCATGGCTTCCGCACGGCGTCGCTCGGCGATCTCGCGGCTGAGATCCTCGTTCATCTTGGCCAGTCCGGGCGCCGCCAGCGCTCGCGGGGCCACCTGCAGGATGGCGATCACCGTGGCCCATGACGCCACGGCGGTGGCGACCTTAGCGATTGCCGAAACCCGATAGATCGGCCACCAGAAGATGGTCGCTTCGATCAAGTGCACCGTGCCGCAGGTGAAGATGAACGCAGCGAACAGCCAGAAAATACGAGGAAAGGGAAGATCCTTGCGGCGAATGACCAGGTAAGCCAGGACGAAGGGGATGGTGGTGTACGCTCCCCAGGTGGCTATATCGGCGATGATATGAGTCCAGCCGTGAACGCTGCTCCAGTTGCCGCAATGCCACCGGGACGGGAAATCGGAGGTATCAAAGAGCAGACGCAGAAACTCGGGCATTGACTCCACCGCTGAACGCCCCTCAGGGGCGACACCGACTCGCGAAAGAACGTCAGATTGTAGGCCGAGGAAGCAGGGTCGGGGTTAACACGAAACCGGAAACGCCGAAGGCGGTTTTCCGGCCCATCCGAGAGGCGCAGGCGATGGAGCGCGGGACGGGGATCCTCGGCATTCAACCGAGTCCGTCCGCGTCACTCCCAACCGTCCAACTCGCGGCCGCGATAGCGCTGAGGGGCGGCGATAATGAAGCGGCCGGCGTCTTCGAGGACCGACACGTTGAACGTCTCCATGAGCGGGATGAGGTGCTCAATGGCTGAGTGAGTGGCGTTTCTCGCCTCGATCATCACATCGTCGGTGGCGTAGGGAGCCACGATGAGAAGGCTCTCGAGAACGGCCGGCGGGCAACCCATGGGCAGGCGAATGGTGCCGCCACGAATCGCGCCAGGCCCGACGTTGATCACCATCCGTCCGTCGTCGGCCACATCGTGGACCACCGAGGCTCGCAGATCCACCAACGCGCTGAGCAGCGGAACCAGCGGCGCGTCGCCGAGATTCCCGGTGTCGTACGAAACGGTATATTGGCCGCGGCCGATGCTGCAGGCCGCCGTCAGCAGGCAGGCCAGCGGGAAGGAGTTGCCGGCGTCGAGTTCGGCGTCGCTGTTGGGCCAGTAGCCGCCCGTGCCGGCAACGTCAATTCGTTCGGCAACCGGGTCGGCGATCGCAGCCACACCAAGGGCGAGCAGACTGTTGATCAACGACTGCGTAACGGAATCAGTCTTGCAGCGGAAAAACTGCGAACGGCCGTCAGCCAGAGCGGCAATCAAGAGGGCGTGTTGGAGTCGGGTTGCGTTTTCCATAGCCACGCCGTTCATATCGTCATTCTAGCCCCGCTTCCAGTTGTTGACTTTCGGGGGCGGGCGTCTTGCCCGCCTCTCGCCGGGCGGGCTGTCTGCCGGACGTCACGATCGGCGTGCTTTGGGGCAGCTTCAGGCGGGCGGCACGCCCGCCCCCCAGCCCGCTAGAAACCTGCGGCCGTCCGGATCAGTTCAAGGGCTCGCGCGGCGACGCGCAGGCCGGCATGCTCGATGTCCATCCCGATCAGGATGGTGATAACCTCATAATGCAGCGTGAGGAGCCAAGCGAGGACGGTGGACACGGGGCTTCCCACCAATCGCAGGGCGACCAGCCGCCGGTACAGGGGCGATCCGATGGAATGTTGCTGCTTCCAGAACTGCCCCCAGACCCGCAGAACGGCCAAGCCCACGCCCTGGGCGGTCCCCCAGATCACGTAGCACCAGCAGTTGCCGTGCCACAACCCGCACAGCAAGAACGTCACCGTGAACGCCCAGAAGTAATGCCAGCGGCGGCGGACCATAGGTGTGAAGACGTAGTCTCGCAGCCATGCCCCCAGCGTGATGTGCCAGCGCTGCCAGAATTCGGCGATGTTGGAGGAAGACCAGGGATAGTTGAAGTTCTCGGGCACCACGAAGCCCATCAGCCGTCCGATGCCGATGCTCAACTCCACGTAGCCGCTGATCCACAGGAAGAACGAGAACGGGGCCAGATAAATGCGGAAGATGAACGCCCCGGCGGACAGTTGGCCGGGGTCGTTGAACAGCACGCCGAGCGGGAAGTTGTTCTTGTCGATCAGGACGGCCACGGCGGCTAGACGCACCATGCCGTTGAGCAACCGGCCGGTACCCGCCACCAGCCGCCGTTCGCGGGCCAGCTCGCCTCGCATCTGCTCGACAAAATCGCGATAGCGAAAGATGGGGCCCATCCGCAGCGTCGGTGCAAACAGCAGATAGGCGAGCCAGTCAGTCAGGCCGGGCGGCGATAGTTTGAGCCGGCTCACGTCGTTGAGCACATGCACCGTCCTGAGGAACATGTAACCCAGGCCGGCCCAGTGCACGTAGAAGTACAGCGGCTCGTGGACCGGAGGGAGCCAGGCCGGCTGCGGGTAGAGGATGAGCGTTGCATACCCGACGACCAGGAGTGCCAAACCGATCCAGTATGACTGGCCGCGAGCCAGCGTCCGGATGATCGCCCATCCGATGACCGCCAGGACGGCCAGTGTGATGGTGAATGCCGGCCCCACAGTGGCGACCGTGAGCATGAGGCTGGTGACGGTCAGGTAGTGGGCCCGCCAGCGGCGCGGCACGATCCAGAACAGCGGGACGAACACCAGGTAGAACAGCACACCCACGGGACCGCGTGGCACGTCGAAGTCGCCGTGAACGCTATGGATCCAACCTTCCGGCCGAATGGCGAATTGAATGAGAGTGTCGGCGAGTATCAAGACGTCATCTTCCCTTCGCGGCGATACCCCGGCAAAGCAGGTAAGATTGCCCGTCAGGGCTGCGTCGCTATAATCGCGAACCGCGGCCGGAACGCAAGTGCGGCGGTGGCTGCGTCGAAGAATTCAGGAGTGGACGCCCCCGTCAGACAGATCGCGGGTTGGTGTCCCCGTCGAAAGAATCGGCGGCGTTGAACCCCGCCGCTCGCGGATGGGTGGTTGGAGAGCGCGTTCATGATGCACACAGTTTGTCTGCTCCCGGGCGACGGAATCGGGCCGGAGGTCACGTCAGCGGCTCGGCGGGTCATCGACGAGTCGGGAGCGAACATCGAGTGGGTGCCGTTGCCACTCGGCGCGACGGGAGTGGAATTGGGCGGCAGTCCCTTGCCTCAGCGGACGCTGGCGGCGGTGGCCGGGCACGGCGTGGCCCTCAAGGGGCCCGTGACCACGCCCATCGGCAAGGGCTACGAGAGCGTCAACGTGCGGCTTCGCAAGAAGCTCAACCTCTTCGCCGCCGTCCGACCCGTGCGGAACCTGCCGGGGATCGAGTCGCGGTTCTCGGACGTCGAACTGGTCATCATCCGCGAGAACACCGAGGGACTGTACTCGGGCCTGGAAAACGAAGTGGTTCCAGGCGTGGTGCAGAGCCTCAAGATCGTGTCCGAGGCCGCCTCGTTGCGAATCGCTCACTTCGCCTTCGAGTACGCCGTGAACCGTGGCCGCAAAAAGGTCACGTGCTTCCATAAAGCGAACATCATGAAGAAGTCCGACGGGTTGTTCCTCGAGTGCGCCCGTCGCGTCGCCCAGAAATACGCCGACCGGGTGCAGTACGACGAAATGATCATCGACAACGGCTGCATGCAGTTGGTACGGGATCCCTCGCAGTTCGACGTGCTGTTGCTGGAGAATCTGTACGGCGACATCGTCAGCGACCTGGCGGCCGGGCTCGTGGGCGGGCTCGGCGTGGTGCCCGGGGCGAACATCGGCGAGAAGTGCGCGGTGTTCGAACCGGTGCACGGCTCGGCGCCGACCATCGCCCGCAAGGGACTGGCCAACCCGCTCGCCTGCATCATGAGCGGCGTGATGATGCTCAATCATCTCGGTGAAACGGTGGCTGCCCAGCGCATCCGCGACGCCTACAACAAGGTGTTGGCGGAGCGCGACCTTTCGGTGCTCACGCCGGATATCGGCGGAACGGGCACCACACAGTCGTTCACCGACGCGATCATCGCGGCGATGAAAAAGCCGTAAGAACCGGGGGCCAGGGCCTGGAGGGCGGGGCGGGCCCCGGGCGGGGCGGGCAGGACTTCATCTTGAGCACTACCCAGGACAAACTGGTCGTCGGGACGCGCGGTTCGCTGCTGGCCCGCACGCAAACGCAATGGGTGATTGATCGCTTGTTAGCCGCGCATCCGGGTCTGGAGGTTGAGACCCGCGTCATTACCACGCAGGGCGATCGGCAGCAGGATCGACCACTGCCCGAAATCGGCGGCAAAGGGCTGTTCACCGAGGAACTCGAGGCGGCCCTGTTGGACGGCTCCATCGATCTGGCCGTGCATTCCACCAAGGATCTTCCGACCGAGCTCAAAAACGGTTTGGCCATCCTGGCCTACCCGACCCGCGAGGATCCGCGCGACGCGTGGATCTCGGCCGACGGCACGCGTTTCGAGGATATTCCGCCCGGCAGCGTCGTGGGCACGACCAGCCTGCGCCGGCAGGCTCAACTGCTCATGCGGCGGCCGGACATCACGTTCGTCGGCCTGCGCGGTAACATCGACACCCGCATTCGTAAAGTGCAGCGAGGCGACTGCGTCGGAGCCGTGCTGGCCATGTCGGGCCTCAAACGAGCGGCATTGGAGAGCCACGTCACGCATCCCTTCGAGCCGGCCGACATGCTGCCCGCGCCGGGCCAGGGCGCGCTGGCCGTTGAGGGGCGTGCAAACGACAGCCGCCTGGCGGCTTATCTGGCACCGTTGCACGATCACGCCACGGCCGCGGCAGTCAACTGCGAGCGGCGGGTGCTGAGCAGCCTCGACGCCGGCTGCCGGGCACCGGTGGCAGTGTACGCGACGGTGGCAGGCGAGCTGCTCACGTGTCATGCCCTCGTGGCCAGCCCGGACGGTAAGCGTCACGTGAAGGCGCAGAGCGAAAAACCCGTTGCCCAGTTCGAAGAAGCGGCAATGGAGATCGTCGCTGCCCTCGAGGCCGCCGGCGCGGACGAGATCATCGCCGAATGTCGCAACCCCGGCTCCGCGTCGGGGAGTTAGAAGACGCTTTCAACTCTCAGCTGTCAGCTCTCGGCTATCAGCTATCAGTTGTCAGTCAGTTTTCTGGCTCATAGCCTATAGCTCACAGCTCATAGCTCATAGCTCATTATCGTGATTCCCGAGGTGATGGCATGCAGACACAGTCGCAGGAGGCGATGTCTCGCCGTGATCTGGTAGCGGGCTTGGGTGTGGGAGGCCTGGTGTCGATGGGCATGACCCGTGCGGCCTCTCGCGACGCGGGAACGACGGAGGCGTACCTCGCCGACACGGACCGACATACGGATGCGGGAGCGGCCGAGATGGCCGCCGGCGCGAAGGCAGGCGAGGAACCACTGGTCATTAGCGGCGTCATGCCTCGCCTGGGCGTGAGCGCGACGTTGAGCGGTCCGCGCAGCGAAGCGGGTATCGGCGCCCTCATGCCCTGGGGCGATCGTTTGTGGTTCGTCACCTACACGGCTCACACCGACACCACGGGCGGCGGCACGGGTTTGTATTACGTGGACGCGTCGATGCGGCTGCACAAGCATCCCGCGTCGGTGGTCGGCACGTACGCCAATCGTTTCGTCCACGTCCCGAGCGAGCAACTGTTCATCGGCCCGCACGTCATCGACGTGCACAACAAGGTGCGCACCATCGAGCCGCTGGCCGGCTATCGGCTCACCGCGACGATGGCCCATCTGCACGACCCGGCCAACAAGGTCTACGTGCTGGGCATGGAGTCCGAGCTGTGGGAAGTGGATGTTCGCACGCTGGACGTCAAGCTCCTGTTCACGCTCAATTTCGATCTGAAGCTGCCCGCGGGCTACAAACCGCACTACAAAGGCGGGTTCAACGCGGGCGATCGCATTATCGTGGGCAACAACACATACCACGAACGCGATGCGGTCGAGGGCATCTCGACCGGCGGACGGCTGGCCGAGTGGGACGGCAAGAGTGAGTGGCGCACTGTGGAATCCACCGCGTTCTGCGACATCGCCGGTACGCGGATGGGCGACCACGCCGCCGCGATGGCCATCGGTTGGGATCGGGCTTCGGTATTGCTGAACGTGCTGACCCGCGGCAAGTGGACGCGCTATCGGTTGCCCAAGGCCAGTCAGACGTTCGATCACGCGTGGTACACCGAGTGGCCGCGCATTCGCGAGGTGGAAACCGAGCGGTATCTGATCGACATGCACGGAATGTTCTACGAGGCGCCCAAGGCAGCGTATGGCGGGCAGTATTGGGGGCTCAAACCGATCTGCCAGCACCTGCGGATCGTGCCCGACTTCTGCACGTGGCGGGGCATGCTCGTGCTCGCCGGCGACCAGGTGACCGCGGTGACCGGCAATGCCCATCTCGTCGGCGAACCGCAAAGCAACCTGTGGTTCGGCAAGACCGACGATTTGTGGAGTTTCGGCAAGCCGGCGGGCTGGGGCGGGGTGTGGCAGGATACGCCGGTCAAGGCCGGCGAACCGTCCGATCCGTTCCTCATGACCGGCTTCGATCGCAAGTGCCTGCACCTCGTCCACGATGCGGGCGAGGCTGTCGTGTTCACCATCCAGGTGGACTTCCTGGGCAACGGACGCTGGGTTCAGTACGAGCGTCTGAAAGTGCCGGCCGCCGGCTACGTCCACCACGAGTTCCCGGCCGGTTTCAGCGCGCATTGGGTGCGAATCGTGCCCCACGCGTCATGTCGAGCGACCGCGCAGTTCGTCTACACATGATCCGCATCATGGGTTCCAACGAGCGAGCGGCGGGGCTTGACCCCGCCGACTCTGTTCATCCCAGAGTGTGCATTGATCGCGGGTCGAGAGAACAGGGGGAGACTCCCGCTCGCATCCGGTTCTTACTTCCGCAGCGGATCGGCCTCCAGACCGTAGTACTTCATCTTTTTGTACAGCGTGGTGCGGTTGATCTCGAGAATTGACGCCGTAAGCTGGCGATTCCAGTTGTTGGCTCGCAGGGCGGCTTCGATGATGCGCTTCTCCGGCTCTTCCAGCGCGGCCTTCAGCGAGAGCGGGCGGTACACGCCGTCGCCGTTGCCGGCCGATTCGATCTGTTCGAGCAGGTGCTCGGGCAGATCATCCACGTCAATCTGCCGCCGGCGGGTCAACACTACGGCACGCTCGACGACGTTCTCGAGTTCGCGCACGTTGCCCGGCCAGGTGTAGCGCTGCATCGCCTCCATGCACGCATCGGTGAAGCCCGACACGTTCTTGCGAAGCTGGCGGCAATAATGGTCGAGGAAGTGTCGAGCCAGCAGCGGAATGTCCGTGATGCGCTCGCGCAGAGTCGGCAGGGCGAGCGTCACGACGTTGATCCGGTAATACAGGTCCTGGCGGAAGCGGCCCGCCTGCACGACCTTGGTCAGGTCCTCGTTGCTGGCCAGAATCACGCGGACGTCCACCTTCTCTGTCTTGTTGGAGCCCACGGGCTCGAATTGTCGCTCCTGGAGCACACGGAGCAACTTGACCTGCATGGCCGGCGGGGCGGAAGAGATCTCGTCGAGGAAAATCGTACCGTTGTGGGCGGCTTTGAACTTACCTTCCTTGTCCGCCACTGCCCCGGTGAAGGCGCCCTTCACGTGGCCGAACAGCTCGCTTTCCAGAAGGTTTTCCGGTAGGGCGCCGCAGCTGACCTCCACGAACGGCCCCGTGCGCCGGCTGCTGCGATGGTGGATGGCGCGGGCCAACAGTGACTTGCCAGTGCCCGACTCGCCCTGAATCAGCACCGTGGTGGGCGAGTCGGCCACCATCTCGACCAGGTCGAACACCTTGAGCATCTTGTAGTCGTGGCCCACGACGTTGTCGAGGTTGTAGCGAAGATCGAGCGCTTCGCGCAACGACTGGTTCTCGCGGATCAGCGATTGCTGCTGCAGGGCCCGCTCGACCACCAGGCGAATCTCGTCATCGATGATCGGCTTGGTGAGATAGTCGTAGGCGCCCATCTTGATCGCTTCCACGGCGCTTTCGATCGTGCCGTAGCCGGTGATGATGACCACCACGGTCTCGGGATAGCGTTGCTTGACCACCCGGAGCAGTTCGAAGCCGTTGGTCGTGGGCATGTTGATGTCGCTGATGACCACGGCATAGGACCGCTGCTCCAGGGCGGTCATGGCTTCGGCGTAGCTGTGAGCTCCGTCGGCCTCGTAGCCTTCGAGCCGCAAAAACTCGATCAACGACTCGACGATGATACGATCATCATCCACGATCAGGATGCGTTGGGGGGCGTCGCTCATGGCAACTCCTTCGGGCTCAGGCCGGTGTCCTGACTGATACTCGCCGCGTCGGACTCGCCGGGGCGGCGGACACGGGCGCAGCTTTCCAGTGGAATGCGAATGGTGAACACGCTGCCGCCGGCGGGGCGGCGGGCCGCGGTGATGCGGCCGTTGTACTTCTCCACGATGTCGCGGCAGATGGCCAGGCCCAGACCCGTGCCCTTGCCCGGCCCCTTCGTGGTGAAGAACGGCTCGAAGATGCGCTCGATCTCGGCGGGCAGCCCGACACCGGTGTCTTCAAACCGAATGACAACCTCCGATCCCACGATCTCGGTGATCACCGTGAGCGTGCCGCCCGTGGGCATGGCGTCGATCGCGTTCTTCACGAGATTGCAGAAAACCTGGAACAGGTTCGCGCTCCGCATCGCAGGCATGCCCTGTTGAAGCCGGCAGATGATCGAGATTCCGGCCGCTTCGGCCTTGTCGGCCATGACCTTGATCGCCTCTTCGATCGCCGCGTTGATCTCCGTGTGCTCGAACGCGGTGTGGGCGCTGCGTGAGAACGTCACAAGCTCGCGGACGATCTCGGTCATGCGGGTCAGGCCGCCGCGGGCGCTGAGCAGGTAATCTTTCAGCCTGTCGGTCTGGCCCACCTCGACGGCGCGGATGGCCAGATTCAGATAGCGGAGGATGCCGTCCAGCGGGTTGTTCAGATCATGGGCCACGCGGGCGGCGAGCTTGCCGACGGCCGCCATCCGTTCGGAGACGGCCAGCCGCTTCTCGAGGCCGGCCTGGGCAGTGACATCCTCAACGACCAGGATCCCGCCGATCACGTCCCCCGCGGTATCGGTCAGAGGCAGGCAGAGCAAATCGACCAGCCGATCGCCCGAGTCGCCGGATCGCAACACGATCTGCTCGAACCGCTGCTCGCGCCGCTCGTCGAGCACCGTCCGCAGCACGGTGGGCCAGTCCTGGTATCGTGAATCGACGGCGACCGCCTGAAGCGCGTCGGGCAGGCTGTCGGCCACCGTCAGCAACTCTCGCGCGGCGGGGTTGCAGTAGGTCACGTGCAGCGACGGGTCGAAGACCACCAGCCCCAGCGGCAGACACTCGAAGACCTGCCGCTCGTTGCCGTGCAACCCGGCATCCTCGACGCCGGCGATGCTCCCGCCGGCGTTCCGCGGACGGCCGGATCGGGGCCGCCGTCGTAGCCGCTCTGTGGATCGCGGTGTTGCCATTCGCAATCTTTCCCCAGCGAGAAATCCGGCTTATCGGGCTAACAATTCACAGGTCGGTCGGCGCGCACAACTCGCGCTTCGTCAAAGAGATGTACGATGCAGTTGCTTCCAGGAAAAGTGGAATGATGGGTTTTCGCAACATAAAAGGTGCGAAAATTCAACATCGACGTCTGATAATGGCGGAACGAGCGTCAGGCAGTGGGCCGGGGGGCGTGGGATTGTGGCCAAAGCAGACGAAAGCTATATTACGCCACGTCTTCATCCGGACGGCGTTGTCCTCTGTCGTCGGATGGAATTCAACAGAAACGGAGTGGGCCTTCGTAGGCATCGGCGCCCTGGCCGACGGGAAGGTCGACGAGTGCCGCGCTGAGAGGGCCGTCCGGCGACGCTCGGTGGCTAGACGGCGACCGGGCTATGATTCGTCAGTGCCTCCGCCAGACCGGTCCAAGGCATGGTGCTGGGGTCACTGTCCGCGACTGGTGCCTTGCGAGCATCTCTCGATGCGTGAAAGCTCGAGGCGGAGGGCGTGGATGCCGGGCGGACCGGGGCGGAGACGGCGAGACCAACCGTATCACCGTCCAGGAAGGCAAGGTGACCTGCCGAGCCGGGGCCCGGACTTGGGTCAGGAAGACCGACCTGCGGCCCTGGGACGACGTATTACGGATAGGCTGTAAAACCGCGCCCCGCCAGGACGCCGAGTGAAGGATCGCTCCGTGCGGTCGCCGGCGGTTCCATCCGGGCCAGCAAAGATCCCTGAATCATGAAGAAACTCATTGCCTTTGTTCTCATCGTGGCGGTGATCGCGGGCGGATACGTGTGGCTGCGCAAGTACGGGCAGCTGGAATTCGAGATGTTCAAAGGGGTGACTGACACGGTCAAGCGAGGCGACCTGGAAGTCCCGATCACCGCCAGCGGCCGCATCGAGCCGGCGAGCATCACGAAAATCAAGGGCGAGGCAAGCGGTGCCGTCAGTCAGACCCCTCAGCGCATCGGCGAGATGGTCAAGAAGGGTGACCTGATCATCGCCCTGGATCCCGAAGACGAGCAACGCAACGTCGATCGCGCTATTGCCGACTATGAGCGAGCCAAGATCGCCCTGGAACGGGCGAAGATTGCCCGGCAGGAGGCCGAGAAAGTCGGTCTGCCCCTGGCCCAGGCGGAAAAGGATCAGGCCGAGGCCCGGCTGGGCTACATTCAGATCGAGCACACGCAGAAAGCCAAGTTGAAAGATTCGCCCGACATCCTGATGGTCCAGGAGTGGCAGGCCGTCGAGCTGCGGCTCCGGGAGGCTCAAGCAGCTCTCGCCGCCGCCAACGCCAAGCTGGAGCAGGCGAGGATGGCCATCGAGTTCGCCGAGAAGGACGTGGCCACCATGGAGCAGAACGAGCGGGTGGCCAAAAAGACGCTCGAGGATGCCCAGGAACGCTTGCGGGAAACCGAAATCCGTTCTCCCATCGACGGCATGATCCTCAAACGCTACGTCGAGGTCGGCGAGGTGGTGCAGAGCGGCAAGACTTCGCTCACCGGCGGCACCATACTGGTGGACTTGGCCGACGTGAGCGAGATCTACGCCGTGGTCAACGTGGACGAGGCTGACATCGGCTTGGTGCGCGAGCTGGCCCCGGAGGAGGCTCGTCCCGGCCCGCGTCCGCAGACCTCCGCTAACAACCAGGCGAACGCGGCAGAGAACGAAAGCGGGGAGGTGGCCTCTTCACAGCCCATGCGGGAACTCGATCCCGACGTTCTCGACACGACGCAGCGAGTCAAGGTGACCGTCGAGTCTTTCCCCGATGAAGAATTCTACGGTGTGATCGAGCGCATCGCGCCGCAGTCCGAGCTGAGCCAGGCCATCGCCACCTTCAAGGTCTGGATCCGGATCACCAGTCCGAACAAGTCGCTGCTCGTCGGGCTGCTCAATGTGCAGGCCGAGGCTCACTTCACGGCCAAGAGCGTGACCAACGCGCTGCTCGTCAGCTACGACGCTTTCCAGCGGGAGGGTGACGATTTCGGCGTGTACGTGCCGGTCAAGGATCCCCAACCCGGCCAGAAGAAGTATGAATTCCGGCGGTGCGAGTTCGGCCGCGACAACGGCATCATGGTGGAGGTCCGCTCGGGGTTGAACGAGGGCGACGAAGTGTACGTCAAGTTGCCCGTCCAGACACGCAAGGAAGAGAAGGAAGCCGAGGCGGCGGAAGACTGACGACTCAAAAACAGCCACGAAAGACAAGAGCCAAGACAGGTTCCTCCTGGCGCATGCATCGCTATGATTCGGATTGAAGGACTGACCAAGTATTACAAGATGGGCGATTCGATCGTCCATGCGCTGGACGGGGTGGACCTGCACGTCACGGCGGGGGAGTTTGTCAGCATCACGGGGGCATCCGGCAGCGGCAAGAGCACCATGATGCACCTGATCGGCTGTCTCGATCGGCCCACGGCGGGCCGGTACGAGTTGGCCGGCCAGCGGGTGGACAGCCTCCGCGATTATCGTCTCGCGCAGATTCGCAACAAATACATCGGCTTCGTGTTTCAGACGTTCAACCTGATCAACCGGACGACGGCGGTGGACAACGTGGCCGTGCCGTTGATCTACGCGCGGGCGAGCGGGGCCCGGCGCAAGGCCATCAAGGCCTTGGAACGCGTCGGCCTGGCACACCGGGCCCATCACAAGCCGAACGAACTGTCGGGCGGCGAGCGTCAGCGGGTCGCCATCGCCCGGGCCCTGGTGAACGAGCCGCCGCTGCTGCTGGCGGACGAGCCGACCGGCAATCTCGACTCGCGCACAGGCGAGCAGATCATGCAGTTGTTCCACGATCTGCACGCCTCCGGCGTGACTATCGTGCTGGTCACGCACGAAATGGCCGTCGCTGCCCAGGCCGACCGGGTCGTGCAGATGCGTGACGGAAAGATCCTGCTCGATCGCAAGGTGGACGACGCGTTCCGGAAAGAGTTGCTGGCCAGCGGGCATTCGATCGTGCGAGCCAGTGCCAGCCGCAGCCAGTCGGAGCAGCCGGCATAGGGCGGCCAGTCGGAAACACGTTGAACGCCCGGGCCCTGTGGTGCAGGCATCTTTCCTGCACGTGCACGCTGGAAGCGTGCACCACAATGAAGCAATCCGAGGATACGGATGTTCTTCTTCCAGATTGTATTGATGGCACTTCGCGGACTGCGGGCCAACCTCCTGCGCTCGCTCCTGGCCACGCTGGGCGTGGTCATCGGCGTGGCCGCCGTGATCGCCGCCATGTCCATTCTCGAAGGCTCGCAGCGCGACATCGTCCAGCGCTTCGAGAGCCTGGGCAGCGAAACCATCACCATCGTGCCGGCTCTGGCCAAGAGTGGCGGCCGCATCGTCGGCACGGTACAGACGCTCACCGTGGAGGACGCCGAAGCCATTCGTGATCCCCGCGTGTGTCCGAGCGTGGCCAACTCGGCCCCGCAGGTCAGCATGGCGGGCGTGTCCATCAAGTATTTCAGCCGTAACAAGCAGGCCACCGTCCTGGGCACCAACGAGGCGTTCGCCGACATGTACTCCTACAAGGTCGCGCAGGGGCGGTTCATCTCGCGCGAGGACTGCAACTCGAAGAAGAAGGTCGTTGTGCTCGGCCACCGCGTGGCTCGCGACCTGTTCGGCGGAGCGCCCGCGGTCAATCAGACGCTCAAGCTCAACGGGCACGCCTTCCGCGTCATCGGCGTGATGGAAAAGAAGGGCGACATCGGTTTTGTGAACGTGGACCGTCAGGCCTTCGTGCCCGTGACCACCGCCCAGAGCCGGCTCCTCGGGATCAAGTTTGTTCACACCATCAGTGCCCAGGCGCAGCCCTCCGACCTGGTGGACAAGGCCATCAACGAGATCAAGCGAGAATTGCGGCGGCGCCACGACGTCCGCATTCGCAGCGGGGCCAAGGATGACTTCCAGGTGGCCAGCCAGGAGGAGAATCGCCGGCAGTTCCGCGAAGTCACTATGATCTTCGAGGTCGTGCTCTACAGCATCGCCGGCATCAGCCTGGTCGTGGGCGGCATCGGGATCATGAACATCATGCTCGTCTCGGTCACCGAGCGAACGCGGGAGATCGGCGTGCGCATGGCGGTGGGGGCGCAACGCATCGACATTCTGGGTCAATTCCTTATTGAGGCCGGCGTCATCAGCCTGCTCGGCGGGGCCTTCGGCGTGGGCATGGGCTATCTCATGTCGGATACGTTGGAGAATGCCGTCCAGGTCCTCGAGACGTACACGCCCGTTCGGGCGGTCATCTGGGCGCTGGCCATGGCCATCCTGACCGGCGTGCTCAGCGGCATCTATCCGGCCTACAAGGCGTCCCGACTCGACCCGGTCGAAGCCCTGCGCTACGAATAGCCATCGCGGCCGCCGGTGTCGGTCTTCTTTGCTCGCCGCGTCTCCGCGTCCCCGCGTCGCCGCGTCAATCGGTTTCTTCTCATGCCCACATATCCAGCAACCCGCCCGTCTGCTCCCACACCATGACGGGGGGATCGGGCACGGAATCTTCGATCACGATCACGGGTTCGGCCGCAGGCCAGTCATCGCTCGGCCAGTGGATATCCACGCCATCGACGAGCGGCTCGGTGGGCCAGGGTTCCCAGCGGCGGGGTGGTTCAAGGCAGGCGAAGGATGTGGCGCGGCAGAAGAGCGGCAGGAGCCAGCGATCCGCGGGGACCAGTGGAACCCGGTTGGTGAGGAGGCCGGCTGGCGCCGGGTGGGAGTATCCTCTCGTGTTCTGCGCGCATGCGAGATGGGCCGGGCCGGCATCCGCCCACGCCCAGACCGGCCGGGCAAGCCAACTGGTCCGGCATATCTCGTAGACGGCCCGATAGATGCAACCGACGGCATCGCTGACCGCACAGACCGGCCTGATCACGAGCCTCCTCCTCTCGATTCAGGTCATCCGATCAGGCAACACGGTCCGAGAAAAGCGGCAAGCTCCATGCCGTTCCAACTGCCGGTTCACCCACGAGCGTGCCGGGGACCTATAAGTTCTTCTGCTTCGGACATTTGCCCGGCCGCGGTTTTTGCGTTAAGGAAGTGACGGCCTCAACCGGCAGCGGGCGCATGTTGCCGTAAAGCAACATGCGGCGAAACGAGCGTCGATCGGAGTCAACGTCATCGCGAGACCAAGCGAGTGAAGACCGCCGAGTTGAATTACCACCTGCCTCCCGAACTCATCGCCCAATCTCCGGCTGATCGGCGCGACGCCAGTCGATTGATGGTCGTGAATCGAGCCACGGGCGAGATCCGCGACGAGGTCTTCGACCGCTTGCCCGAGCTGCTGCCCGCCGGGGCGTTGCTCGTGCTCAACGACACGAAGGTCCTGCCGGCCCGCTTGCGCATGCGGCGAAGGACAGGCGGCGGTGTCCAGGGGTTATTCCTGCGGGAGCTCGACGAGCATCGCTGGGAGCTCATGCTCACGAGCGGGCGGCGGCTCAAGCCGGGTGAGCGGTTGGCATTTGAGCAGGGCGGCCAGGAGTTGGAACTCATCGAGCGGATCGGCGAGGGGACGTGGCTGGGCGTTCCCGTGCCCGCCGCGCCCGCGGAAGCGATTCTTGCCCGGCACGGGTTGGCTCCGCTTCCACCGTATATCCGTCGCGACAAAGCCGAGCCGCCGGAAGCGGCGCAGCGCGATCTCGATCGCTACCAGACGGTGTATGCTCGGCGGCCCGGTGCGGTGGCCGCTCCGACCGCGGGTTTGCACTTCACGCCCGCGCTCATGGAGCGTCTGGCCGCTGCCGGCATGAGCACCGCTTTTGTCACGCTGCACGTCGGTGTGGGAACGTTCGCGCCGGTTCGCGTGGATGACTTGCGCGAGCATTGCATGCACTCGGAGTACTTCGAATGCCCGGCCGCCACGGCGGAAGCGGTGAACACCGCCCGGCAGGCCGGCCGGCCCGTGGTGGCCGTCGGCACGACCAGCGTGCGCGTCCTCGAGACCTGCGCCGACGAGCAAGGCAACCTCGTCGCGAGCAACGGCTGGACCAACATCTTCATCTATCCGCCGTACCGCTTCCGCGTGGTGGATCAGCTCGTGACCAACTTCCACCTGCCCGGCAGCACGCTCCTGGCCCTGGTGTTCGCGCTGGCCGGTCGCGATCTCATCTTGCGAGCGTACGAACAGGCCGTCGCCCAGCGATATCGCTTCTTCAGCTATGGCGACGCCATGTTGATCCAATAGTGGGGTGGAGGCAAGCATAGTGGTGCCGACATCCATTGTGGTGCAGGCATCCTGCCTGCACGTGCACGCTGGAAGCGTGCACCACAACAGCGCGGACACCATGACAGCGTGCGTAAGGCTCGTTGTTGAAAGGAAAGGTCATGCACACGGTCCACGCCCGATGGTTGGTTCTGTTTCTGCCGGGTTGCCTGCTCATGGCGGGCTGTGAACAGCGGCAGCCTGCGGCCACGCAGCCGGCGCCCGTAGCGCTGGCGACGTGGGATTTCGACAAGGCCGAGCCGGGCCAATTGCCCGCGGGGTTTGTGCCCGGCCAGAACAACCCGACCAAGGAACTGGCGGTTTGGAAAGTCGCCGCCGACGCCGAGGCCTCGAGTCCTCCCAACGTGCTCACCGTCGAGACCTACAACGATAACGCCACGTTCAATCTTCTCCTGATCGAAGGCACGGCATACAAGGATCTGGATCTGAGCGTCAAGGTGCGAGCCCGGACCGGTGTCCACGACCGCGGCGGCGGCATCATCTGGCGAGCCAAGGATGAAAACAACTACTACATCTGTCGCATGAACCCGCTCGAGACCAACTTTCGCGTCTACAAGTTCGTGGACGGCAAACGCAAACAGTTGGCCTCGGCCGAGGGAATCCAGACCGAGTCCGACAAGTGGTACACCGTGCGGGCGGTGATGAGCGGCGACCACATCGAGTGCTATCTGGACGGTCAGAAGCTGCTCGACGTGCACGACGAGGAGTTCAAGGACGCCGGCAAGGTCGGTTTGTGGACCAAGGCCGACGCTTCGAGCGCGTTTGACGACCTGATCGTCCGCGAGCCGCGGTAAGACCGGTGAGCAGCCCGCTGGATACGACCGCTCGTCGTTCGAAGTCAGTTTTCGTCCCGTACGCGATCCGCGCTGCGGGGGATACGGATGCCGCGCCGGCCACCCACGCCGGGACGATCGTCGGCTTCCTTCTCGTCGCGGCCGACGTTCTCGTCCGTACCGCCCTCCGTCTTGCCGGATGCCTTGTCGGCGGCCTCGAGCTTCCGCTTGACCTCGGCCAGCGAGTTCGAATACCGGCTGGCCGCATCCGGATGCTGCTTGCTCACGTGTTCGAGCCAGAAGGCGGCCTTGGCCAGCATGGGCGGACTCAGCGGCAGCGTGGAGGCCATCTTGGCCCAGAAATCCGCGACCTGTGCGCCGAAGAACCGGTCAACCCTCAGCATGTTGCGGTACATCGAGTCCGTTTGGTCCAGCACGACCAGGGCCTGGATGGGATTGAGACCGGCGATGTAGGCAAGCGAGTCGAAGTGGATTTGAGCATCCGCGGGGCTGACCGTCGCGGCATTGCCGCGGTAATGCTCCAGGAGTTCACGCCAGGCGTTGAGCGTGTGGGTCATCCCGTCGCGGAATTGCCCGAAGCGAAAGGCGACCTCGGCCTGCATGAACTGTGCGATGGGGCCGCTCTTGGTCTCCAGCGACATGATCGCTTGGGCCGTCGCCGGATCGACGGTGTCGGGCGCGTCGTCGGGATTCAACCGCGGGCGGGCAGCCCCGGGTGGAAGCACCTGGCGTTCCGCCAGTTGACGCAGCTTCTGAGGCAGGTTGATGTTCGCCTGCGCCAACTGCGACTGATATTCGGCATTTTGCTCGGGAGGCAACGGCCGGTCGGCGACGGCGATGTGCGGGAACCGGATCACCCAGGCGGCACCTTTTTCCAACGACTCGGGGTCCAACTGCCCGGTGAGCATCAGGTGGAACCAGGTCTGGGCCAGCGGTTGGGCCAGTTGATCTCGGGCCTTGGGTTGCTGGATGGCCTCGAATGCCTTCGTATGAGCATCGTTCAACTCGGACATGAGCGTCAGGGCCAGCTCGGGATCCTTGCCCGCCGCCAACTGAATTTCCCGCAGGTGCGAACGGATTTGGCCCATGACGACGGTCGAGCTCTTGGGCTCGCCAAACAGCTCCGGCACGAGTTGCCAGGCCTTCTCGAACGAGTCGCGGGCGGTCTTCTCCTGGCCATACTTCAACTGTGTCGAGCCCAGCTTGAAGGCGTTGGCCAGTTCGGCCGTGCGGTTGCCGCTTTGGCTGGCTCGCAGGTTCGCCGCCCGCTTTTCCATCGAGGTGATGGTCGAGTCGTACTTCTTCTGGTCCTTCTCGTCCAGCTGCGCGTCCTCCAGCGGGCGGGGCTTGAGCACCTGCGTGCCGAAGGCCTGCGCCCGGGCCACGCCGAACGGATCAGCCGAACGACCCGCCGCCGGTGGAGGCGGAACCGGGCGGCCGAGCGGCGGACCGCCGGGGGCGGGACGAGCCGGCGCCGGCTGGGCCGAGACGAGCCCCGAAAAGAACAGTGACACGATTAAGCCGCTCGACGCGGAGCGCAGTGCACGACTCATGGGAACACCTCTGGCCGAATGCTCTGTCAGGACCGCAACGCAAACTCCACCACCCGATCATACGGGTCGGTGGGGTTGCGGTGGGAACCAGCATAATCCCAGCCGCCCGCCGCCGCGAACACCTCGAGCACCGCGGCATGCTGATCGTGGCCCACTTCCGCCAGGAGTCGCCCGGCCGGCGCCAGGACGGGGGGAACCTCCGAGGCGAGTCGCCGGTACATCTCCAGGCCGTCCCCGGAAGGCGGCGTCAGGGCGAGCTTGGGCTCGTGATCGCGGATGTGGGGCGGCAACTCGGCGTGAACCGACTCGGCAATGTACGGCGGATTGGAGACGACCAAATCGAAGCCGCCGGCCGGCAGCGCATCGGCAGGAAGGGCGGCACAGTCCGCCTGGACGAAGGCGATTCGCTCCGCCAGTCCGTGCTTTTCCGCATTGCCGGCGGCCACCGCCAGCGCGTCCGCGGAGATGTCGGCGGCAACCAGCGCCGAATTGGAGGCGTACTTGGCGATCGAGACCGCGATGCAGCCGCTGCCCGTGCCGATGTCCAGAATGCGCCACGTGCGGTTGGGATCGGTCCGGCACAGATCGATCGCCCGCTGCACGAGCGCCTCGGTCTCGGGCCGCGGGATGAGCACCGCCGGCGTCACATTGAATTCGAGCGAGAAGAACTCCCGGAAGCCCAGTAAGTAGGCGATGGGCACGTGCTCGCCGGCTTTGCGGACCAACTCCCGGAACGTGGTGCGCTGCTCGGGCGTGGGCTCCTGGTCGTAGCGGGTGTACAACTCAATTTTGCGGCAACCCATGGCTCGGGCGAGGAGGAGTTCGGCCGCCAGCCGTCCGCCTTCGACGTGCCGCTCGTTGAACCACTGCGTGGTCCACTGCAGCAGCTTGCCGACGGTCCAGGTCGTTGAATTGCCAGGGTTTTCCGACATTCCGTCATGATACCGGCCCTGCATGCAGCCTCGCAAACCCCGCGGCGCCAGCCGCGCAATTAATCGCCAGTCTGTGGACGTCTTACAATCAGGAAGCGCAAGAGTGGGAGGCTGTCATGAAGATCAGGATCAAGCGCGTGTACGATCCACCGGCCGACGACGACGGGTTGCGGGTGTTGGTGGACCGGCTATGGCCGCGCGGGCTCAGCAAGGACAAGGCGCGAGTGGACCGCTGGGCCAAAGACTTGGCCCCGAGTCCGGAACTGCGCCAATGGTTCAACCACGAGGCGGCCAAATGGGTCGAGTTCAAACGCCGGTACGGGCAAGAATTGGCGGAACACGAGGACGACTTGCGTGAGCTGCTTGGCGCCGCGGGCAAGGGCCCCTTGACGCTCCTTTTCGGCGCCCGCGACGAGCAGCACAACAACGCCGTCGCGTTGAGTGAGTATCTCGAACGCCTCCGGCGGAAATAGGCTGGTGGATGGCAAACCGCGGCTCGCGGTAGCGTCAAACTAGCGCACGAGGTCCGGCCGGAAAGGCGCGGGCACCTCCCACGGCGAGAACGCGGCGACCATGTCTTTGATCCCGAGCGGGCGCGGCAAGGCGTAGAGTTCACCATACATGAACCCGCACGCGCTGCCCTCGGCCCCGTTGTTGCACCGGATGTAATGGGCCAGCCGATCGAACCGGGTCATGTCGAACTGCGACTCGTAACAGGCGACCGCCTGGAGCTTCTGTTCGATGGTGCTCGAGATGTCCACCACGAACTGGCTGTGGAAGGAGTGCGGCTCGGCGGCGATGGGCACGGGCCGGTAGATCAGGTGGTCCACGCGGTAGGGCGTCGTGCCATCAAATCGGTCATCCCACTTGGTCAACTGGGCGTAGAAGCGGGCAGCCTCGGTGATGAGTTGGCCCTGGTAGTGGTCGGGCGAGGCGGCGGGCGTTCGTCCGGCCATGCCCACGAGGATGCGGGGACGATATCGGCGCAGTACCGTGGCCAGCGCGTAGCGAGCGGCCGGCGTATCCATCAGTTCTCGATTCGTTAGTCCCAGAATTTCGAGCACCTGCACGCCCAGGACGTCGGCGGCCGCTCGGGCTTCGGCCAGACGCTTCTCCACCGTGCCACGAGGCGTCGGCTCGCCATTCGTCAGATGCACCATGCCCACCCGATAACCTTGCTTGACCAGCAGGGCGATGGTCCCGCCGCAGCCGATCTCAAGGTCGTCGGGATGGGGAGCCGCAAAGATGATATCCAACTGGTTATCGCTCATGAGGGAGTTCCTGTACAATCCAGCCCGGGCGATCGGGGGATCGCCCCCATTCTCGGGGCTGTCCACGGCTGCGAGACTATAGCGGTCCGGTGCGGCATGGGCAACAAGTCCTGAGTGGTTCGTGGTTTGCGGCTGAACCGATCGTACGGGGGAAACGGCGGCGATCGGCGGCAGGTTCAGGCGGCACTCAATGCGGCGGGCAAAATAGTCGATCACCGCTCTGCAGTGCCGTGAGTCCCGCTCGCTTCCTTTGCCGGAAGCGGCACATATGGCACAGGAGTGACAATGTCCTCAGGAGATGGCGCCTTCGGAGCCGGCCGATGGGCACGACTCACGAAGCAGGCGGGCTTGGCGATTCTGGGTGGGCTGTGGCTCCTCTCGACCGGCGCGTGCTTCGCGCCGCCCGGCGATACGGTCTACAGCACGGTGACCGGCGAGGTCATCACGCTGGAGGAGATCAACCCGATCCTCAATGACCCCGAGCTGACCGAGGCCGAGAAACGCGAGCAACTGCAGGAACTCGGCGTACCTGATGACCTGGTCGAAACGCTCCTGCGCGCTTGACGGGCGGAGAACGAGCCGCCCGCGTGAGCCGGCGGTCATTCGCCCCCCGTCAGATGCCGCATGGACGCAGTCGCTCCTTCACGGTCACTGCCCGCCAGACGCGGAAGTTTTGTCCCTCGCCGTGGAGAACGACAGATGTATCGAATGCTCGCCCTGACGGCGACCGGCGTGATTGTGTCCCTCCTGATCGGTTGCGCGTCGCCCGATGTCTCCAACTTGCTCAGTGCCGGGGCCAAGCTGGCCTCCGACCCGTCGGACCCGCCGATCGGCGATCTCACCGCCGCCGAGTTCATGGCCATCTACGCCAACTTGCCGCAACTGGCCGCCCAATTCCCTGAGCTGGGAATTCTCGCCGGCACGCTCGAAGCCTTGCCTCCGCTCAGCTTGCAGCAAGCCGAAGATCTCGTCGCGTTCCTGGAGCAGTACAACATCCGGACGATTTCAGATCTCCAGCGGCTCCTCGTGCAGGTAGCCGAAGGCGAGATTGAGGTGGTCGTGCCCGATTCGCTCATCGAGTTCGCGGCCGCACTGGGTTTCGAGACCGATGCGGCGCGCCTCGCCGACATCCTGTAACTTCACCCGCGCATCCATGGGCCGGCAAAGTGCATCCCAGCGAGCGGCGGGGCTTGCCCCCGCCGCCTCCTTACCGCTGGTCGAACTTTTCCTCTCCGCGTGCCTCTCCGTGCCGGTTCGCCTGCTCGCTCCCGCTTTGCGACCACCCACCTGCCTCGGCTAGAATGCCCGCATGTCGCGAACGAACCGTACCCGCCCACATGCCCTTCGAATCGTGCCGGCCGTGCTGCTTTTGGGCTTTGCCGGATGCACCATGAACGACGGTCAACCGATCGGCGCTCACGAGCCCGCGCCCGGCGAGGAACTGCCCATCCTTTGGCAGAAAAGCGGAACTTACTCCCGCATCAGCCGCATGATCCGGCTGGTCGCCCGCGACCGGCAAACACTCGCCCAGGTGCCGCTTTCCGAAATCCCCGTGAACTTCGAAACGCAGATGGTGCTGGTTGTCGGCCTGGGCCCCACGCCCACCAACGAACTCGGCGTGCGGATCACGCGGGTATGGCGCGACGGTTCGGTCATCCGGGTCCAGGAACGAAGGATTCATCCGGGCACCGGCGGGTCGCCCGGGCTCGAGCCGGCCAGCCCCTGGACGGTGGCCGTCGTGCCCAAGAGCGATCTGAACGTCGAAGGCTTCGCCACCCGCGTGCCTCGTGGCGCGTTGACGGAACACCCGGGCGCCCGCTGAAGCAGGCGGCGACGTACCGGGCAGCGAGAGCAGCATGGAAATTCGACGGCCCAGGAACCGAGTCGAGCACCGCGCCGCGCTCGCCCGTCTCATCGACCCCAACGGCGCGGCCGATCCGCTGATCGGTGAACGCGTCGATATGCTCGAAGACTACGCCCGTAAGCGCAATCTCTCGCTCGATCCCTGCCTCATCCTGGTTCACGGCAACATCATCCGGGCGGTGTGCCTTTGCCTCGACGCGCCGGGACGCACCGCGAGCATCCTCATCTCCCCATCGGTGAACGAACCCGAACTGCGCGAGCCGCTCGCCAGCATGCTGCGTCAGCTCCAGGAGGGAGCGGCCGGCCGAAACGTCCAGCTGCTCCAGGGCATGGTCGCGCCCGAGTGTCGCGAAGACGCCTTCATCTACGAGGCCGCCGGCTTCAACTTTCTGGCCACGCTTCTGTACATGCAGAACGATCTCCGCCGGTTGCGGGTCCGGCCGACTCGCCGCGTGCTCACGTGGGAGACGTACAGTCCCCGGACGCACGAGCTGTTCAAAAGGGTAGTGGAGGGCACGTACGAGGACAGCCTCGATTGCGGTTCGTTGAACGGCGTCCGCGACATTGAGGACATTCTCGCCAGCCATCGGGCGACCGGCCGGTTCGATCCTTACTACTGGCGCGTGGGCCTGTCGGACGGTCGGCCCGTCGGCGTCATTCTCCTGTCCTACATGGAAGAGCACCAGACGTTCGAGGTCGTGTACATGGGCTGCCTGCCCGCCTGCCGGAACAACGGCTTCGGCTCCAGCCTCCTGGCCCACGGCGTCGAGCTGGCGCGGTCTCGAGGACTGACCGCCATGTCGCTGTCCGTCGATGAACGGAACACGCCGGCCCGAAGAATGTACGCCTCGTTCGGCTTCACGGAGATGGCTCGCCGCGACGTGTGGATCAAAGTGTTGGGATAAGCTATGAGCTGTGAGCCGGAGGGAAGGGACCCGGTCGGGAGTCGCGCTGGGAACGGAAGCATTTTGCAGTCGAACGGAGACGGCGGGGACAAGCCCCGCCGCTCGCTAAAACTTCTCTGGCCCAGAGCTCATAGCCCATAGCTCAAAGCTATAGGTCTACAGCTTACAGCTTCTCAAACTGCTGCTTCACGTAGTCACGGGCGCGGGGGACGTCTTCCAGCGACAGATGTTCGATCACCAACGGGATCTCGCGGTCGAGCTCGGCCAGCAGCCGCAGATACAGCGGGTAATTCAACACGCCCAGCCCCGGAGCCGGGTGCTCCTGGCCCTTGTCGGTCATAACCACGTCCTTGGCGTGGGCCAGGACGGTGTGCTGCCCGATCCGCTTGAACATGTCGCGGAGCATCTCGTCCATTCGCGACATGTCCTCGGGCTTGTAGTAGTTGCACGGGTCCATGGTCAGCTTGAGCGAGGGCAGATCGACTTCGCGGAACAGCCGCTCGGCCCGGTCCACCGACGAAATCAGGTTTCGCCAGTACCCCTCGATGGCGATGATCGCCTTCTTGCGATGGGCCTTCAGGGCGAGGCTGGCCAGCGCGTTGCGGGCGGCGGCGTAGCCCTCGTCGGTGAAGTTCTTCGGGTCGTCGGCGAATTGCGACTGCGTATTGAACGTGCCCGTTTCGGTCGAAATGATCGGCGAACCGAAGCGCTCCCAATTGTTGATGAGCGTGTTCATGAACTGCTCGTTGCGCTTGCGGCTGGCCTCGTCCGGGCCGATCACGTTGTGGTAGCCGAACAGCCCGGCCACCTCCAGATCATTCTTCTCCAGCGCAGTCCGGATCTTCTTCAGCACGTCCCAGTCGGGATTGAACGGGTCGAACGCGATGTCCTTGAATCCGTATTGCAGCACCACGCAGCGGAACCCGTCCTCGCGCATGCGTCGAGCGGCCTCGTCCAGCGGCAGGCCCCCGTACACGCCGGTGAAGATGCCAAGCTTGAGATTCTTCTTGGCCTTGGCCCGCAGCTCGGCGGCATTCGCCGCTCGGTCCGCATTCCCGGCTGTCCCGGCATTCGCCACGGTCTCGGCTGCCTGGAGGATTGTCCCGGGAACGGCCCCCGCTGCTGCAGCAGCACCGGCGGTCTTCAGCAGGTTGCGCCGATTCATGGCATGATGGAGAACGTCGCTCATGGGTAGCCTCCAATGGGGATTGTCAGATGCGTGATGCCAATCTATCCCCAGCCCGACGCTCTGTCGAGCGAGGCAGCTCTGAGCTATGAGCTATGAGCCGGAGAAAGGGGGAAGGCTGACGCAATCCCGCTTCGGTTTCGGCCCTCCTGGAGAGACTCGCAGGTTTCCTCGCCGCGTCGCCGCGTCGGTTTTCCCCGTCCGCGGGCGGTCTTGCCAGGGGGCGTCAGTGTGTTACACTGCTCTGTTTCGTGCGAGGCTGGCGGTCGGGGTCCGGCAGCTTCGGCGGGAATTCACAGGTGACGGGGAGTTTGGACGAACAGGCGTGCAAGCTGCACGCTCCCCGGCAGGGCTGGCGAGGCGCCGGTCCTGCACACAGTTGGAAAAAGGCGGGCAAGATGCCCGCCCCCCGAAAAGCGGACACCGGGCGCGCGAGCCGCACGCCGGCCGCAAGGTACTCACTGGAAAGGACAAGGCACAATGGCGGTCACCATTTATTATGACAAGGATGCGGATCTGGGATTCCTCAAGGGCAAGAAGGTGGCCATCCTGGGCTACGGGAGCCAGGGGCACGCCCACGCTCAGAACCTGCGGGACTCGGGCGTCAGCGTGATCGTGTCCGAACTGCCGGGCACGGCCAACTACCAGCTGGCGTGCGATCACGGCTTCAAGCCGGTGACCGCCACCGAGGCCACCGAGCAGGCCGACCTCATCGTCATGACACTGCCCGACGAGGCTCAGCCGCACGTCTACAAGAACTTCATCGCCCCGGCCCTCAAGCCGGGCAAAACGCTGGGCTTCACGCACGGGTTCAACATCCACTTCGGCCAGATTGTCCCGCCTGAAGGCGTGGACGTGATCATGATCGCCCCCAAGGGCCCCGGCCACCTGCTCCGCAGCGAGTATGTCAAGGGCGGCGGCGTGCCCTGCCTGATCGCGGTCGAGAAGGACTACACCGGTAACGCCAAGAAGATGGGCCTGGCCTGGGCCGCGGGCATCGGCGGCGGCCGGGCCGGCATCCTCGAAACCACCTTCGCCATCGAGACCGAGACCGACCTGTTCGGCGAGCAGGTCGTGCTCTGCGGCGGCGTGACCGAGCTGGTCAAGGCCGGCTTCGAGACGCTGCTCGAGGCGGGCTATCCGCCGGAGATCTGCTTCTTCGAGTGCATGCACGAGCTGAAGCTTATCGTCGACCTGTTCTACCAGGGCGGCATCAACTACATGCGTTACAGCGTGAGCAACACGGCCGAGTACGGCGACCTGACCCGCGGGCCGCGAATCATCACGCAGGAAACCCGCAAGGAAATGAAGAAGATTCTCGACGAGATCGTCAGCGGCCAGTTTGCCCGCGAGTGGCTGCTCGAGAACCAGGCCGGCCGGCCGGTGTTCAACGCCCTGTACAAGAAGGACTACAACCATCCGCTGGAGGTCGTCGGTCGCAAGCTCCGCCGGATGATGAAGTGGATCGATGCGAAGGAAGTCTGACCGCTCCGCGGTCAGACTTCAGCTATCAGCTATCAGCTGACAGCCAGAAGCTGATGAGCGGAACGGTAACACCGAGGACTGACGGCTCAGTGCTCAGAGTAAAAACTCTGGCGCGGCAACGCAGCGAGGAACTGGGATGAGAACAACATTGACCATGGTTCTTGCGATTGGGTTGGCGGCGACAGCGTGGGCGGCGGATCAGTCCGCGGCCACGCCGGCAGGGTGCACGGCCAGTGCGACGACCTGTACGGCCAAGCCCAACACGCTCACTTGCTGCCAGGCCAAGGCCGGGCAGCTCCTGCTGTTCGACGGCGAAACGACGTTCGGCTGGAAGGTCGAGGGCGACGCCAAGGTGGTTGACGGCACGCTCGTCATCGGCGGCGGCAAGGACACCGTCGCTCGGACGACGACGCAGTTCGGCGACTTCGAACTTGCTTTCCAATACTCGTCCGACACCGCCAAGGACGCGAAGCTGGTGCTCAACGGCCGGAAGTATGACCTTACGGCCGCCAAGGCTGACGGCTGGGTCCAGGCCAAATGGAAGGTCGAGAGCAAGGGCGGGGCGTATGAAGTGCGGCCGGCGTTCGGTGCGGTCGGTTCGGAGCTGACTACCGGCGAGCCGGTGAAGCAGTCCGGGGCGAGCCTCACGCCGGTGGAGTTTCATGTGCCAGCCGGTCGTAAGCTCGTGCTGCGGAACGTCATGCTCAAGCCGCTGGGCATGAAGGATCTGTTTAACGGGAAGGATCTGACCGGCTGGAAGCCCGTCGAGGGCAGGCAGTCCGTGTTCAGCGTCACGCCCGACGGCGAGCTCAACGTCAAGAACGGCGGCGGCGAACTCCAGAGCGACTGGCAGGGCGACGACTTCGTTTTGCAGTTGGATATCATCTCCAACGGCAAACACCTCAACAGCGGCATCTTCTTCCGGGCGTTGCGCGGCCAGTTCTGGCAGGGCTACGAGTCGCAGATCCGCAATCAGTGGGAAGGCGACGACCGCACCAAGCCGGTCGACTACGGTACGGGCGGCATCTACAACCGCCAGCCGACTCGCAAGGTGATCCCCAGCGACGGCGAGTGGTTCACCATGACCGTCATCGCCCAGGGGCCGCACATCGCCACTTGGGTGAACGGCTATCAGTGCACGGACTACGTGGACGAGCAGGCTGACGCCCCGACCGCTCGAAAGGGCCGGTATCTGGGCAAGGGCTGCATCGGCATCCAGGGCCACGATCCCACGACGGACCTGAGTTTCAAGAACATCCGTGTGGCCGATCTCCCGAAGCCGTTGAAGTAAGACGATCGACTCCGTTCGCTCGTCTCAACCAGTAAACACAAGAAAGCCCAGGACAAACTCGTCCTGGGCTTTTCTATTGCGAAGCTATCAGCTCTCAGCCGTCAGCGGTCCGCTGTCAGCCGAATGACTGGCTCATGGCTCACAGCTCAGAGCTCATAGCTCACTTCACACCCGATCGACGCGGCCGGCCTGGCGGTCGCGTTCGCGCTGACGCTGGGTGGCGACGGCGAGCTTTTTGCGCTCACGGCGGGACAGGCTGTTGATGCCCTGGGCGTGGACCTTCTCGAGGATACGATCGACCTCCGCCTGCTCTTCGGCGAGCTTGCGCTGCTTGCGTTCCCAGGCGCCCTTGCGGAGTCGGCCCATGAAGTTGGGCCCGCCGCCCGAGCCGAAGCGAATGGCCGGCATCATGCCCCAGTAGTACAGGATGCCCACGCCGGCCAGGGCTCCGCCGAAGTGGCAGACTTCGCCGCCGAGGTTCGCGACGCCGCCGGGCGTGATCGCCTGCAGGAGCACGAGGGCCAGAATGATGGCCCCGAACACGCGGATGGGCATGGGGAAGATGATGAAGATGATCTGCATGTGCGGATAGAAGATCATGGCCGCGATCAGCAGACCCCAGACAGCGCCGCTGGCGCCGACGAGCGGCACGTAGTAGTACGGATCGGGCGAGATGGCTCCGAGGATCAGGTAGGCCAGACCGCCGACGATGCCGCAGACCGCGTAGAACCGGATGAATCGCTGGCGGCCGAAACCTCGTTCGATCTCCCGCCCGACGAAGTACAGCAGGAGCATGTTGAAGATGAGGTGGAACAACTCGTCGGCCGCATGCACGAACATGTAGGTGACGGGCTGCCAGATCTTCAACGTGGCCAGCCCCCGCAAGCTCAAGCCGAACGTGCGCGAAAACGTGCCGGGGGGCAGGAGGTTCAGCGAGATCAGATGCACGATGTGCACGGCGACGTTGATGATCACCAACCAGGCGACCAGCGTGGTGGGGCGGGGCAACCGGAAACGCAGCTCGGGGCGGCCGGAGCCGTAACCGAAGTCGTCGTCCGAGTAGGGTCGGTCTCGCCAGCTCATGTCGTTCTCGTCCGCCGATAATGATAGACGCCCAGCGTAGCGATCGTTTTGCCGTCAGTGATGCGGCCGTCCAGGCAGGCTTCCATCGCCTCGGCCAGCGGCATGGGGGCCACGCGGATCTGCTCGGTGGCCTCACACTTTTGACCGCGGTGGGTCAGGCCCGTGGCCACGAACACGTGCATCAGCTCGGTGGTGAAGCCCGGGGTTGTATAGAACTGGACCAGCGGTTCGAGCGAATCGGCGACGTAGCCGGTCTCCTCCTCCAGTTCACGGGCGGCGCAGGCGATAGGTTCCTCGCCCGGCTCGAGCGTGCCGGCGGGGATCTCGAGGAGTTCCCGCCCGACGCTGAAGCGATAATTCCGGATGAGAACCACCTCGTCCGGGGAAAGCATGGGCAGGATTCCCACCGCGCCGGGATGGACGACCAACTCACCATGAACCGGGCCGAGTCCGGGAACGTTATATTCTCGGCGCTCGACCGTGAACCTCCGTGCTCGTAGCAGCTCCTGACCCATGAAGTCGATTTCCTCGGCGGGCGGCGAAAAACTGATACCCGATTGTCGGCATTCAGCAGGTTAAATTGTAGTTTTACATGGCATAGGGAGCAACCGGCCCGGTTTCTTGTCAGCTTGGCTGAACTCTCCTATATTGTGCGATCGCAAGGACTTCGATGCGGCGACGAGCCCGCCGCCTTTGCGGGGGCTGGGTTTCTCGCCCGCCTGGAGGCGTGCCGCACGCACGTGCCCCGAGGTGCCGGAACTACAATCGGACGGGGACCTGAGATCAGTGGCCAAGCGGGTTGCTATCCTGGGATCGACGGGTTCGATCGGCAAGAGCACGCTCGACGTGGTGCGTGCGCTGAGTCCCGAGCTACAGGTGGCGGGCCTGGCAGCGGGCCGCCGATGGCGTGAGCTGGCCGAGCAGTGCCAGGAGTTTCGGCCGGCGGCGGTGACCATCGCCAATGAAAGCTTCTCTGAGGACTTGCGTCCATTCCTTCAGGAAGGCACGGAGTTGCTCGTCGGCCCGAAGGGGCTGGTCGAATTGGCCGAGCGCGACGACAACGACTTCGTCGTCGCGGCGATCGTGGGGGCGGCGGGGTTGGAATCGACCATCGCGGCCGTGGCCAAGGGCAAGACGGTCGGACTGGCCAATAAAGAAGCGTTGGTGATGGCCGGCTCGATTTTGATGCCGCTGGCTCGGCGGACGGGGGCGAATCTCCTGCCCATCGACAGCGAGCATTCGGCGGTGTTTCAGTCGATGGCCGCGGGACGGCGGTCCGAAGTGCACAAGATTTACCTGACGGCCAGCGGCGGTCCGTTCCGAACCTGGACGGCCGAGCAGATGGCCGAGGCCACGCTGGAAGACGCGTTGCGTCACCCGACGTGGAAGATGGGGCCGAAAATCACGATCGACTCCGCTACCATGATGAACAAAGCGCTGGAGATCGTGGAGGCGGCCTGGCTGTTCGATCTGAAGCCCGAATCGATTGAAGTGGTCATCCATCCGGAGTCGATCATTCACTCGATGGTGGAGTTCTGCGACGGTTCGGTGCTGGCCCAGTTGGGCTCGCCGGACATGCGGACTCCCATACAGTATGCCCTGACCTGGCCGGAGCGGCGGGTCGGGTGTGCCCGGCGGCTGGATTTCGGCACGATTCGCCGACTGAACTTCGAGCCGCCGGATTTCGACCGTTTCCCCGCGTTGGCGATGGGATTCGAGGTTGCCCGGGCGGGCGGAACCGCCGGGGCGGTGTTCAACGCCGCCAACGAAGCGGCGGTCGAAGCCTTCCAACAGCGGCGAATCACTTTTGGCAAGATCGTAGAATTGACCCGGCGTGTGTTGGATCGGCACACCGTGGCCAGCAACCCGGACCTCGGGACGCTGCTGGAAGCCGACCAATGGGCCCGCCGAGAGGTGGCTGAATGCTTGAGGCGATGACAGGACTGGCGCAAACGGGCGGCGGACTCATGCTGGCGGACTTCCTCGGGACGGCGACCAGCTACCTGCTGATGTTCGTCGGCTTCTCGCTCGTGATCTTCGTCCACGAACTGGGCCATTTCATCGCCGCCAAGCTGTGCAACGTGCGGGTGGACAAGTTCGCGGTGGGGTTCGGCCGCGAGTTGTTCGGGTTCACTCGCGGCGAGACGCGGTACTCATTCAACGCGCTGCCCCTGGGCGGGTACGTCAAAATGCTGGGGCAGGAAGACTTCACCATTGACAAATCCGGCGAATGGAAGGTCAAGGACGACCCCCGTGCGTTCACGAACAAGCCGGTGGCGCAGCGGATGTTCATCGTCTCGGCCGGCGTGTTCATGAACCTGGTCTTCGCGGCGGTCACGTTCGCGGCGGTGTTCATGATGGGCTGGAGGACCATTCCCGCCCAGATCGGCCAGATCATCCCGGGTATGCCCGCGGATCAGGCGGGGCTGCGGGTGGGTGACCGGATCACCCGGATCAACGGCAAGCCGATCAGCGATCATCCCGATCTTCAGGCGGCCATCATTCTCTCCGATCCGGACGAGCAGTTGCACATCGAGTTTCAACGGCTCGACGCCATGACCGGCGACTGGAAGGACGAGAAGGTTTCGCTCACGCCGGAGGTGAGTGCGGATGGCAGTCGGCTGCAGATCGGCGTGTCGCCGCCGCGGACGAACGAGATCGCGCTGGTCATCAACGAGCCCGACCGACCGGCGGAGGAGCAACTCCAGACGGGCGACCGCATCGTGGCGGTCAACGGCACGCCCACGGACAACTTCTATCAGATCCAGGATCTGCTGGCGGACTTGAAAGGAGACTGGGCGACGCTCACGGTGAAGCGGCCGGTCGGCAACCCTTCCACGAACCAGATCGAGCTTTCCGACGAGCAGCCGGGTGAGACGCGCGAGCTGACGGTGCAGTGGCGAGCCCGTCAGTACTTCCTGCCGACCGATCGCGACCAGAGCGGGCACTTGCTGGGCTTCGTGCCGCGGCAACGCGTGCTGCAGGCCCTCGAGGGGCAACGGGCCGAGGCCGCCGGCATCCGCTCGGGTGACGTCATCGCCCGTTTCGGCGGGCAGGTCGCGCCGCGGCTCGACGAAATCAACAAGATTCGCCGCGAAAGCCCCGAACGCGACATCCGCGTGACCGTGTACCGGCCTGGCGAAGGCGAAAAGAACCTGGTGCTGCGGCCCAAGAGGACGGGCCTTTTCGGGTGGGGGGCTCCCACCGACGGGCTCCTGCTGAGCTCGCAGGAGAACGACCAACTCGTGGTGGCGGACATCATCACGAACGTGACGAAAGACATCCGCACGCCGGCGGCCGCCCTTAAGGACGTCATGCCGCGGGGAGCACTGATCACCAAGGTCAACGATCAGCCTGTGACGACCTGGAACGAACTGACCAACCACTTCCTGAAACTGGCCGGCCAGGACGTCAAGATCACGTGGACTTACCAGGGCGGCAAAGAGCAGTCCGGGACCATTCACGTGCCGCACAGCATCGGCACGACGTTCGAGCTGCCGGGAGCGCGGCAAATCCTGTCGATCAACGGCGTGACTCGCAAAGAGATCGAGGAGAACGGCCGGCGGGTGACCATTCCGGTTGACAACTGGCGGGCAGCGAGCGCGGTCCTTCGCGATCTCGTCGAGCAGGGCGTGACGGAAACCACTGTGGTGTACCGCGACAGCCGCACGGCCGAGCCGCAGACGGTTACCATCCCGGTGACGGCGGAGATGGTCGATACATGGCCGTTGCGGATGGGTTACGTCGTGGACAACATGCTCACGTGGCACACCATGACGGTGGTGCAGGAGACGAACCCGCTCAAGGCGAGCCTCATCGGCATGCGCAAGACATGGTACTTCATCGAGCAGGTGTACATGACCATGCAGCGGATGGTGATCGACCGCTCGATGTCGATGGACCAGGTCTCCGGGCCGGTGGGCATTCTGCAGATGGGCAGCCATTTCGCCGCCGCCGGCATGCCGCAGTTGCTGTACTTCCTGGCCTTGATCTCGGCCAACCTGGCGGTGATCAACTTCCTGCCGCTGCCCATCATGGACGGCGGGATCTTCGTGTTCCTGCTCATCGAGAAGATCAAAGGCAGCCCGCTGAGCATGCGCATCCAGGTGGCCACGCAGTTGATCGGCCTGGCGTTGATCATCGGGATCTTTTTGTACGTGACGCTCCAGGACATCCAGAAGCTGGTCGGTTGATACACGTCCCGGGACGAGGTTGACTCTCTCGCCTGACCGGACAGGAATCTGGTTCGTCGCGTGCCGACGGTTTGGGCGTCGCACGTAGCTTCCGCATTTCCTATTGGACGGACCGTGCCGCGCAGGACGGTTCGGCTCGTGCCATGAGATCGTACCGTCGTGGATTGTTCTCCTTTCTTGCCGATCTGGCGATTCGCCTGACCGGGACGGGGGAGTCTCGTCGCGATTTTCTGGAGCGATTGCGACGGGCCGACTATCGCACGGACACGCGAGGTATGGGCATTCGGATGACTTCCTTCCTGCGCGACCGGCTGCGGCGGGGCTGGTTGCGAATTCGCCGCGAAGATCGATAATGGCGGGCGTGTCAGTGGGCAGTGGCCCGTGGTCCGTTGTTGGTCCTTGGTGAATGCGACCTGGGCCAGCGACCACGGTGGTTCCAGCATGCAACCTGACAGGCCGTCCCCCCGCTCTAACAGGACCTGAAGCCCCGGCGGGGGGGACGTGTCCTGTCGTCGCCACTGACCCAAGGACCATCGACCCAACCACTGACAACGGACTACTGACAACGAACACCACTGGCAATTAACGGAGGAGCGAACCGCATGGCCAAGAAATACGGCATGGGCATCATCGGTGCCGGCATGATCGGCAACTTTCACGCGCGGGCCATCAAGGGCCTGCCCAACGCGGAACTGATCTCGGTTTGCGAGCAGGTGCCCGAGCGGGGACAGAAGTTCGCGGCCGAGCACGGCTGTGCGTTCTACGACGACCTGACCAAGTTCCTCAATGACGATCGCCTCGACGTGGTAACCGTGGCGACGCCCAGCGGACTGCACCGCGACGTAGCCGTGGCGGCAGCGAAGGCCGGCAAGCACTGCATCGTCGAAAAGCCCATCGAAATCACGCTGCCGCGCATCGACGCGATTCTCGAAGCTCACGACAAGGCCGGCACCACGGTGGGCGGCATCTTCAATATGCGCTACGAAGCGACCACCAAGCTGCTCAAGCAGGCGGTGGATCAGGGCCGTTTCGGCCGGATGACCTTCGGCATGGCCTTCGGCCCCTGGTGGCGCGATCAGGCCTACTACGACCAGGGCGGCTGGCGGGGCAAATGGGAGATCGACGGCGGCGGAGCCATGATGAACCAGGGCATCCACACCATCGATCTGCTGCAGTACTTCATGGGGCCGGTCAAGCAGGTCTGCGCGTTCACTCGCACGCTCTGTCACGAGCGGATCGAGGTGGAAGATACCAGCGCGGTCGCCGTCGAGTTTGCCAGCGGCGCCCTGGGCACCATGGCCTGCACGACCAGCATGTGGCCCGGCCACTACCGCGTGATCGAGGTCGCGGGCGACCGGGGCACGGTCGGCATGGCCGACGCCAAGTTCATCTTCTGGCAGTTCGCCGAAGAGACCGAGGAAGACAACCGCATCCGGGCCGAGTATCTCGACTTCCCGAAGGTATCGGTAGGGGCGGCCAACCCGTCGGCGGGCATGACGCCCGATCTGCATCGAGCCAACTTTGCCGATTTCCTGGCCGCACTCGATGAGAAGCGTCAGCCCTCCATTTCGGGACTGGAGGCCCGCAAGGCGGTGCAGATTATCCTGGCCGTCTATGAGTCGGCGCGGACGGGCAAGCCGGTGGCCCTGCAATAACACTTCGGGCGAGCAGCACGCCCGTGGCCGGTGGTTCCGCGCGAACCACCGGCTGAACCCCGTCCTGTTCGGGGCGTACTGTTGGTGGGACCCTTGCCGCGGCAAGCCGGTCGGTTGACTGATGCGCCACGGCCGCGTGCTGGCCGCCGCTCCTGCCTCGCAGCGTCCTGGGGCCGAAGATATAATGCGTCATCCCGGTGGGAAGCCCGGCCCACATCCGTATACGCCCGGCGTCAGGGGCCCGGGGCCCTTGGGGCGAAACTCGACGGAGCCGCCGAAGACGAGAACGGTCTGCCTATGACTCGCTTTTTGATTGCCGCTATCGTAGTCGTCGCCCTGCTCGTGTTCGGGCCGGTGTGGCTGTTGTCGCGGGCCAACGACGATGCGGGCCGCTTTGAAGGCAAATCGGTCCTCTACAACGCGTATCCCGAGAAGATCAAAACGCTGGATCCGACGCTCTGCGGCGACACCATCAGCGCGGCCATGCAGGCCAACGTCTACGAGCCGCTGTACGGATATCACTATCTCAAGCGGCCGGTCGAGGTCATCCCCCTCCTGGCCGAGAGTATGCCCGAAATCTCCGACGACGGACTGACCTACACCATCCGGCTGCGCGATGACGCGCTGTATGCGGCCAACCCGTGCTTCGGCGTGGACGAAAATGGGCAGCCGAAAACGCGGGCCGTGCGGGCGAGCGATTTCGTGCTCAGCTTCCTACGAGCGGCCGACGTGCACCTGCCCAGCCCGATGGCCTGGTCGTTCCTGGGCAGACGGATCGTCGGACTCGACGATTACCACGAGAAGACCAAGGACTATCATGCGGGCGACTTCTCGCGGTACCAGTTGTCCGTCGAGGGCGTTCAGGCGCTGAATGACCGTACACTGCGGATTCAGTTGACCGAGCCGTTCCCGCCGTTCCTCTACATCCTGGCGATGCACAGTTATAGCCCGATCCCGCCCGAGCTGATTCGGTACTACCTCGAACGGCGACCGGCTCACGTCCGTAGCGCGTCGGGGGCTTACGTGCCCGCGCCGGGCGGGGGGCGGGAGATTCCGCTCGTGAATCGAACGCCGCAGATCACGCAAGCCTACATGGCCGTGGGCACCGGCCCGTACGTGATCACCACCTGGGAGCGGGGCAGCCGGATCATCTTCGAACGCAATCCGCTCTATCGCGACGTGCGCTATCCCAGCGAAGGGGCGCCCGGTGACGCCGAGGCAGGTTTGCTCCAAGATGCGGGCAAGCGAGTCCCCTTCATCGACGTGCTGTACTACCGGTGTATCACGCAAGACTTTTCCAGTTGGATGCAGTTCCTGAGCGGACAACTCGACGTGAGCGGCATTCCGCGCGACGTGTTCAATCAGGTGATCACGCCGGACAAGGAGCTGGGCGCCAAGTGGGAGAAGCGTGGCATCCGGCTGGTCACGTACGAGGACCCCAGCGTGTACTGGCTGGGGTTCAATATGGAGGACCCGATCGTCGGTCGCAGCAAGTCGCTGCGGCAGGCCATGTGTCTGGCTTACAACGTGGAAGCCTACATCGAGGTGCTGATCAACGGCCGGGGCAAGCGGGCGGTGAACACGCTGCCCTCCTCATTCCCGGCACACAAGGAAGCGGGCCCGGGGCCGTACTACCGCTACGATCCGGTCGCAGCCAAAGCCAAGCTGGAGGAAGCGAAGAAGGAACTCGCGGCGGCCGGTCTGCTCGGCCCCAACGGCGAGATTCCCACGATCCAGATCGATTTGGGCAGCCAGGATGACACTGCCCGCAAGATGGGCGAATTCACCAAGCAGCAGTTTGACGCCGTCGGCATCCCGGTGCGAATCAACTTGAACGACTGGCCCACGTTCCAGCAAAAGGTCCACAACAAGCAGGTCCAGGCCTATCAGATGGGCTGGCACGCCGACTATCCGGATCCCGAAAACTTTCTCCAGCTGTACTACGGGCCCAACGTGGACAAGGGGACCAACAGCACGAACTACCGGAATCCGGAGTTCGACGAACTGTACCGCAAGATCATCACCATGCCGGACTCACCCGAACGCAAAGAAATTTGCGCCCGCATGGTTCAAATACTGAATGAGGACGTGCCGGTGCTGCTGCTGGTCGAGCCGGTCGCCTTTATGCTCCCATACGAATACGTGCTGAACTACAAGCGTCACCCGGTGGGATACGGCATGATGAAGTACTTGCGCCTGGATACGGAGCGCCGGCGGGAGTTGCAGGAGAACTGACCCATGGGGGCATACGTCGTACGGCGCCTAGTACAGGCGGTCTTCACAATTTTCGGCGTGATGGTGTTCACGTTCCTGCTGTTCCGCGTGATCGCCGGCGACATCGCCGCTGCCCACCTGGGGCCCAAGGCCACGCTGCAGCAGAAGAAGGACTGGGCCCATCAGCACGGGTACGACAAGCCGCTGTTCATTAACACCGGCCTCGAGAAGCACAAACACACCGTGCCGCCCGGTGAGCCGTGGGAGATCCGGATCGAGGCCGGTGCCCCCGAAAATGTATCCATCGGCGGAGCGCCGGCCCACACCGTCGCCGGCGTGACGCTGGTGCGGACCGAGGGCAAGCGGATCATCTACCAGGTCGCGCCGGGTGAGTACGAGTTCACCGTCCGGACGGGCCAACCGTGGTATGACTCGCAGTTCGTCAAGTACATCGTGACCACTGCGACGTTCGCCACCCGCAGCATCATCACCAACGAGAAGCTCTACTCGATTATCGTGGAACGGGCGCCGTACAGCCTTGCCCTGACCGTGCCCATCATGGCTATCGGCTGGGCCGCGGCCATGTTCATCGCGACCATCGTCGCGTACTACCGGGGCGGGCTGCTCGATCGCGTTGGAGTGTTCCTCTCCGTACTGGGCATGTGCATTCCGTATCTGGCCTTCATCATCGGGATTCAGTACCTGATGTTTCAGATCAAGCCGACCATGGCGTACGGCCTGGCCAACCCGTTCAACGTGTTCGTACCCGTCGGCATCGGTGTGCTGGCCGGACTCGGCGGAAACGTGCGGTTCTACCGGACAGTCGTGCTTGACGAGACCCGCCGCGACTACGTGCGGACCGCGTTGGCCAAGGGCCTGCCTCTGCGGGTGGTCATGTTCAAGCACATCCTGAAGAACTGCATGCTCCCGATCCTGACCAATCTCATCCTGACCGTGCCCTTCCTCATCATGGGCAGCCTGCTGCTCGAATCGTTTTTCGGAATTCCGGGGCTGGGCGATCTGCTGCTATCGAGCATCAACAACCGCGACGAACCCATCGTCAGCGGCCTGACGTTCCTGACCGCACTGCTGTACGTCGTGGCGAATCTGGCCACCGACATCAGCTACGTCATTTTCGATCCGCGAGTGAAGCTGTCATGACCGAAACGAGCGCCAGGACCGAGACCAACCATCTGCAGGATCTGCCGCAGGGCCGCAGCCTGTGGGGCGACGCCTTCCATCGCCTGCGGCGGGACCGGGCGGCCGTCGCCTCCGTGATCGTCATCGGCATCTACGCGGTGATGGCGGTGGCGGCGAGCTTTCTGCATGACGATTTCATCGCCTCCAAGAATTACAAGCTCAGCAATCAGCCGCCGTCCGCTCAGCATTGGCTGGGCACCGACGTGTTCGGACGCGACGTCCTGCTCAAGACCATGCTGGGGGCCAAAGTCTCCATGACCGTCGGTCTGATGGCCAACCTCATCGCCATCCCGCTCGGCCTGATCCTCGGTGCGCTGGCCGGCTACTTCGGGCGACGCGTGGATGACGTGGTGGTCTGGCTGTACACCACGCTGGCCAGCATCCCCGGCATCATGCTCTTGATCGCCCTCAAGTACGCTTTCCAGGGCAAGGTGCTGTTCAGAGGTACGCCGTTTGCGTTGGACCTGGGCGGGATTCACGGCCTGTACATCGCCCTGGGCGTCGTGAGCTGGATCCACACCTGCCGCGTGGTGCGAGCCGAGACGCTCAAGATCAAGGAACTGGATTACGTGACGGCGGCGCGGGCCCTCGGCGAGGGACACGCCCGGATCCTGTTCTTCCACATCATCCCCAACCTGCTGCACCTGGCGATCATTTTGTTCAGCCTGGGCTTCGTGGGTGCGATCACCGCCGAGGTGATCCTGTCGTTCCTCGGCCTGGGCGTGGAGGTGGGAACCCCGAGTTGGGGGACCATGATCAACGCCGCCCGGTTGGACCTGGTGGTCGGACGGTGGTGGGAAGTGACCGCCGCGTGCACGGCCATGTTCTTCATCGTGCTGGCCCTCAACATCCTGGGCGATCGCTTGCGGGACGCCCTGGATCCCAAGCTGAGAACCTGATCAACCCCGAGAGGGAATCGATGTCGCAGCAAAACGGACATGCGCTGATCGAGGTCCAGGACCTCAAGACGCATTTCTACACGGAAGACGGCGTGTCCACCGCCGTGGACGGCGTAAGCTGGTCGCTGCAGCGAGGCAAGACCATGGCTCTGGTGGGCGAGAGCGGCTGCGGCAAGAGCGTCACCGCGCTGTCCATCATGCGGCTCGTGCCCAACCCGCCGGGCCGGATCGTGGGCGGACGGATTCTCTTTGAAGGCCAGAACCTGCTCGAGCTGAGCGAATCGGAGATGCGGCGAATTCGCGGCAACCGCATCGCCATGATCTTTCAGGAGCCGATGAGCTCGCTCAACCCCGTGTACACGGTGGGCCAGCAAATCGTAGAAGCCATCGAACTGCACCAGGACGTTCGCAAGAAGGCGGCGTGGGACAAGGCGGTGGAGTTACTGCGGCAGGTGGGGATTCCCGCACCCGAGCAGCGCGTACACGAGTATCCTCACCAGTTGTCGGGCGGCATGCGGCAGCGCGTCATGATCGCCATGGCGCTGTCGTGCAATCCGTCGCTGCTGATCGCCGACGAGCCGACCACGGCTCTCGACGTGACCATCCAGGCCCAAATCCTGGCTCTGCTCCGGCGGCTCCAGCAAGAGCGCAACATGGGCGTGGTGCTAATCACGCACGACCTGGGCGTGGTGGCCGAGGTGGCCGACGAGGTCTGCGTCATGTACGCCAGCAAGATCGTCGAGCGGGCCGACGTCCACGAACTGTTCGCCAACCCGCTGCATCCGTACACCCAAGGCCTCTTCCGCAGCATCCCGCGGCTCGGGCAGCTCAAGGATCGACTCGACGTGATCCCCGGCAACGTGCCCAATCCGTTGCGGTTCCCGCCCGGCTGCAAGTTTCATCCTCGCTGCTCGATCGGCTCGCAAGACCCACAGTGCCGCACCCAGGACCCGCCGCTGCGCGAGGTCAAGCCGGGGCACTGGGTGGCATGTTGGAAGGCGGAGGGATATCAGGAAAAACTGTGAGCCATGAGCTGTGAGCTTTGAGCCGGAAAATGAGCGCGTGGCTCAGGCTCCTCCCGTCATTCGACATTCGGATTTCGTCATTCGGCTGTCTCGTCCGGAGGATTCCACCACATGGAGTGCAAGAAAGAGACGAACTCCAAGCGTTGCACGTGTACGTACCCGGGCTGCAGCAGGCACGGCGTCTGTTGCGACTGCCTCGCCTACCACCTGGCCAGCCGCGAGTTGCCCGGCTGCTGCTTCCCGCCTGAGGCCGAACGCCGATACGACCGCAGCTTCGAGGCCTTCGCCAAGGCCTGGAAGCTGTGAGGTCATCTCGCCGCGTGCTTAACGTCCGAACCCTTTGAGCAGACCCTTGACGGCTTTGCCGGCAGGGTCTTCCTTTTTCTTTTCGCCCGAATCCTTGGACTCCGTCGATGCCTGCCCGGGCGGGGGATCGGCGGGCTTGTCGGCCGAGGAGCCCGCCGGCGCGGACTCGTCCGAGGGCGATGCGCCGGCGGCCGTGCCTGATGCCTGGTCCTGCGATTCGCCGCCGGCCTGGACGGCATCCATGTCGATCACCGTCACGCCCGGCGGCGCTTTGAACACGAACTGCTCGTCCGCAATCGGCTCGTCGATCTTGACGCCGAGCGTGCGGGTGGTCGTGGTCACCTTGCCGTCTTTTCCGTAGACCTCGCCTTTGACGGAAAGGCCCGTCTTCTTGTCGTACCAGCTTACCACGCGGCTCACTTCGAGCAGCTCAGACACTCCCTCTTCCTTCTTGGGAGTCGATTCGATGACGTAGCAATCCACGCCGTCGACCTTTTCGCCGGGCAGCAGCTTGAGGTCATACTGCTGTCGCTGCAGCTTGAACAAGGCCTCGAGATCGAGCGGATTGAGCGTCTTCTCGTCGACCTTCTGCTTCATGGCCGAGGTGAACTGCGGCGACTCCGACAGGAGGTATGTGTGCTTGCCGTCACAGATGGCTAGCATCTTGATGTCCTGCTTCTCTTCGGGCTGCCCCTCGATCTTGCGAATCGTGCGGCTCTTCGTCTCCGTCCGCGAAACCCACTTGTTCTCCGGCCGCCGGACGATGTGGACCTGGGACTGAGCTTCGGTCACCACTTCGGCGTCGCCGATGGTCAGCCGGCTGGTCGTCTTCTGTTCCATCTGTAGCGTCTTATGGGCCGCCACCCGCTCCGCGATCTTTCGTTCCACCTCCTCCAATGTTTCGGCGAATGCTGCACTTGAGAGTCCCAGCAGCACGAACAGGGAGGTTATTTGGGCAGTCTGACGCATGTGATATCCTCGCAAGTATTTGGGGTCGCGCACCGTCGGGCGAGTCCTCCTCCGGTGTCTCTCGATGCGTGACCACATTATGACCCAGGCGATAGCTCGTAAGCCGAGTATCGTAGTGCGCTCTGAGTGGAAAAAATGTGCGAAGAAGTCAACAATTTTATCGGCGCAACTTGCACTGATGATCGGCAGGTGTGCCATCCATGAGGCAATGTGGCGGCAATGGGGCGGCAGCAGGCGGAGCTGTCGGTCGGTCGCCCCCGAAAAAAAGCGGGCATCGCTTCGTCGGCGATGCCCGCTTGTAAGTCTTGGTTGGTGTGTACGTCTTGGGAGGCGACGCCAGCCTTGCGGATCAGAGCAGTTCGGCGATCTGCACGGCGTTGAGAGCGGCGCCCTTACGGAGCTGGTCGCCGCTGACGAACATTTCGATCCCGCAGCCGTCGGGCTGGCTGATATCCTGTCGGATGCGACCCACCAGCACATCATCCTGATTGCTCGACTCGAGCGGCATGGGGAAGTGGTTCCGCTCACGGTCGTCCACGATCTTCACGCCCGGAGCGCCGGCGAGGATCTCCCGCACCTCCTGCTCCGTGATGGGCTTGGAGAACGTGATGTTGATGGACTCCGAGTGAGCCCGCGGTACGGGGACGCGCACGCAGGTGGCGGTCACCAGCAGCGTCGGAGCGTGGAAGATCTTGCGGGTCTCGAAGACCATCTTGTTCTCTTCCTCGTTGTAGCCGTTCTCGGCCACCTTGCTGTTGTGACAGAAGAGATTGTTCACGATCGGGTGAGGGAACTTGTTCTTGACGATGGGCTGACCGGCCACGTAGGCCTTGATCTGCTCTTCCAGCTCCCACAGACCCCAGGCCCCGGCTCCGCTGACCGCCTGATACGTGCTGACCACGATCCGCTTGATCGGGTTGACCTTGTGCAGCGGCCAGACTGGCACGTTCATGATGATGGTCGAGCAGTTGGGGTTGGCGATGATGCCCTTGTGTTGCTTGATGTCTTCGGGATTGACCTCGGGCACGACCAGCGGCACGCCGGGGTCCATGCGGAAGGCCGAGGAGTTATCCACGACCACGCAGCCGGCTGCCGCCGCGGCAGGGGCGAACTGCTTGCTGGTCGAGCCGCCGGCAGAGAACAAGGCGATGTCCACACCCTTGAAGCCGTCCTCCTTCAGCTCGACCACGGTGTGCGTCTTGCCCTTGAACGTGATGGGCTTGCCGGCCGATCGGGCCGAGGCCATAAACGTGATCTTCTCGAACGGGAAGTTCCGCTGCTCGAGAACGCGAAGGAATTCCTGCCCGACCGCTCCGGTCGCGCCCACCACTGCCACATGTCCTGCCATTGGATCTCGACTCCTGGGTTACACAGTTTCCGCACGTGCCGTTCCACTACGGTCTGTCCGTACCAGGGGGAACCAGCCAGGGAATGGGTGTCGTGCGGGTCGAAACAACCATGCTACCGAAACGGCCGGGCAAAGGCAATGTGGGAAGAGCTCTGAGCTATAAGCCATGAGCCAGGCATGGGCGGGAGCCACCGACGGACGCGGCGGCCTGGATCGGAGGCTCGTCCGATATCGGACGCAGCGGCGCTTGCCCGCCGGATCAGGCGGCGGGGGCTGCCGCGAGCTTGCGCAGGAGGGCGAGGTTGACGCGGTCCATATCCCGGCCGCGGGCGTCCTTTTCCTTAGGCGTTTCCAGGATCATGGGGATGCCGGCCAGCCGCGGATCGGTCACCAGCCGGGCGAACGCTTCCCGTCCGATCTGCCCCTGGCCGATGTGCTCGTGACGATCCACCCGCGAGCCGAGCGGCTTTTTCGAGTCGTTCATGTGGATGCACTTGATCGACTTCAGGCCGACGGTGGCGGCTACCTCGGCCATCATCGCCTCGTAGCCGTCGTCGGTGGTCAGGTCGTACCCTGCCGCGAACAAATGGCACGTATCGAGGCAAACGCCCAGCGCGATGGGGCTCTTGACGGCCCCCATGATGTCCGCCAGATGCTGGAGGCGATATCCGAGGTTTGTGCCCTGGCCGGCCGTCACTTCGAGCAACGTGCGGACGCCACAGTCGCCTTTGGCTTCGTAGATCATGTCCAGCGCCTGGGCGACGCGACGGATGCCGGCCGTCTCGCCGCTGCCGTTGTGCGAGCCGGGATGCGTGACGATGGCGGTGATGCCCACCTGACAGCAGCGGGTCAGTTCGTCGAGAAACGCCGCCACGCTGGTCTCAAAGAGCCGTTCGTCGGGCGCCGCCAGATTGATCAGGTAGGCGTCGTGGACGATGATCGTGCCAATGCTGCTGGCCTTGCGGGCGGCGTTCCAATCGGCGATGGCTTGCGGGTCGAGCGGCTTGGCTCGCCATTGCCGCTGGTTCTTGATGAACAGTTGCATGACGTCGCAGCCGGCGGCCGCCGCTCGTTCGAACGCCGTATGCAGTCCGCCCGCCGTGGACATGTGCGCCCCGAACCGTTGGGCGACGGCTGAAGGCGGTTGTTTCTTGGCCGCTTGCTTGGGCATGTAGAATCCGCCGGTAAGACCGGGCTTATTCTCCGATAATCTTCACGAGCACGCGCTTCTTCCGCCGCCCGTCGAACTCCGCGTAGTGAATCTGTTCCCACGGACCGAAATCGAGCTTGCCGTTCGTGACGGCAATCACGACCTCGCGACCCATGATCTGTCGCTTGAGATGCGCATCGCCGTTGTCCTCGCCCGTGTTGTTGTGCCGGTAACGAGTGATCGGCTCATGCGGGGCCAACTGCTCGAGCCACTCATCATAGTCGGCGATCAGGCCCGGCTCGGCATCGTTGATGTATACGCTGGCCGTGATGTGCATCGCGTTGACCAGACACAATCCTTCGCGGATGCCGCTCTCCTTCAACGCCTGCTCGACCTCGTGCGTGATGTTGATGTAATCCCGTCGATGCGGCGTTTGAAACCACAGTTCTTTGCGAAAAGACTTCATCGCGCACCTCCCTTCAACGGATTACGACACGGTTGCTCGAAACAGCACGACAGATCTCGCTCAGCTTTTCACGCAGATGGTCTCACCCGAAGCGTGCTGCAGTCGCTCGTCCAACAGCGCCTCGACCGCGGCAGCGACGGCATCGGGCGGCAGCGTCTGGCCAACGGGGAAATCGGGGAACGCTGCTCGCAGCATCTGCGTTTCGACCGCTCCGGGGGCTACGGCAAACACCTTGATGCCGAGCGGCCGGCCCTCGGCCGCCAGAGCCTTCGTGAACAGGACGACCCAGGCCTTGGCCGCACCGTAAACGGTAAAACCGGGGAATGGATCGAATGCCGCCAGGCTGGCAATGTTGATAATGGTTCCGCGCGACGCGCTCAAGTCCGGCCAGGCCGCTCGGCAGGCAAAGAACACCGCATCGATGTTGACCGCGTTGGTCTGGCGGAACTGCTCATCGGTCATGGAGGCCATGGGCGACAGCGGTGCGAGGCCGGCGTTGTTGATGAGAATGTCGATGCGGCCGAACTCCTCGCGGGTTCGCTCGATGAGACGATTGACCTGTGAGGAATCGGTGACATCCGTCACCACGCCCAGGCAGCGACCCGATTGGGCACCCGCCTCGGCCACCGTGGCATCCAGGTCCGAGGCGGTCCGGGCGGCTGCCACCACCCGCGCACCGGCGGCCGTCAGGCGACGAGCGATGGCTCGCCCGATCCCGCGGCCGGCCCCCGTGACGATGCAAACCTTGTCGTGCAAATGCATGTGCCAACCTCCATCCCGAGATTGTGCCGGCAAGCTTCGCTGAGCAGGCATCCCGCTCGCTTCTGACCCGACGGGACGTTCCCGAAAACCTCGTCCCGCAGCGGTGGACGAATTGTAGTAAGCATGGCCGACGCAGACCGGTTGGAGGCCGGCGCGTAAAAAGCAAGCGTGCGAACATGCGTTCACATCGCACGTTGGCACGCTCAGTTCGTTCACACGCTCAGACTCACGCCTCGACGAGGCGGCTGTTGTCGAGGAACCCTTCGAGCTTGCGGGCTCGCACAGGGTGCTGGAGCTTGCGGATGGCCTTGGCCTCAACCTGGCGGACGCGCTCGCGGGTGACCTTGAAGATCTTGCCCACCTCTTCGAGCGTGTAGGTGTAGCCGTCTCCGATGCCGTACCGCAGCTTGAGGATCTCGCGCTCGCGATAGGTGAGCGTCTTGAGCACCTCTTCGATGCGGTCCTTGAGCATCTCGTTGCCCGCCGACTGCACGGGCGACTCGGCCGACTCGTCCTCGATGAAGTCACCGAAGTAGGAGTCCTCGCTTTCGCCGACCGGACGATCCAGCGAAATGGGATGACGGCTGATCTTCAGCACGCGGCGGGCCTCGCTGACCGGCATCTTGGCCTGGCGGGCGATCTCTTCGATGGTCGGCTCACGCCCCAGTTCCTGCAGCAACTGCTTGGAGATGTTGCGCAGCCGGCTCATGGTTTCGATCATGTGCACGGGGATACGAATCGTGCGAGCATGATCGGCGATGGCCCGGGTGATTGCCTGACGAATCCACCACGTGGCGTAAGTGCTGAACTTGTAACCGCGGCGGTACTCGTACTTGTCCACCGCCCGCATGAGCCCGGTGTTGCCTTCCTGGATGATGTCGAGGAAGCTCAGGCCGCGGTTGCGGTACTTCTTGGCGATGGAGACGACCAGTCGCAGGTTGCCGCCCGACAGCTTGCGCTTGGCGTCCTCGTACTCGTTGAACACCTGGCGCATCCGCTTGAGACGCTCGCCCAGTTGCTCGGTCGATTCTAGCACCAGCCCTTCCAGACCGGCCAGTTCCTCTTCCATGACGGCCAGGTCGTCGGGCGGGGCGTTGTGCCGCTTCTGCTGGGCGGCAATGCGCTTTTCGAGATCCCGCATCTTGCGGTACACCGACTGCAGCTTGCGCATGAGCGGGATGATGCGGCTGGTCCGCAGCGACAGCTCTTCCAGCAGCTTGGCCATCTTGCGCCGCCGCTGATTCATCACGCGGATGATCGCTTTGCGACTGGCGTCCGAGCCGCGAGGCTTGAGCAGCTTCTGGAAGTCCTCTTCGTTCATCTGCAGGAGCTTGCGGACGGTGGCGAGGTTCTCGGGCAGGAGCTTGGTGATCGTGTTCTTCGCCATCGCCTCGGAGGTGGAGATCTTCATCGTGCGGTCGAAGGGCAGCCGGCCGTCGGAGACCTGCTGAAGGATGTCCACCGCCTGGTTGATACAGTAGTCGCTTTCCAGCACGAGCTTGCGGAAAGCCATGCGGGTCAGTTCGATCTTCTTGGCCAGGGCGATCTCTTCGGCCCGGGTGAGCAGGGGGATCTCGCCCATCTGCGTCAGGTACATGCGAACGGGGTCGTCGATGCGGCGGGAGCCGCTGTCGTCACCGGGCTTGGTTTCGGACCGCTCGATGGCGGCCAGAGCCTTCTCCGCCGAGACGTATCGCTTGGGGGCGGTGGCGGGCTTTTCACGCCGCAAGCCCAACCGCTCAGCCTCGATTTCGTCGATGAGACTGATGCCCTTGTTCTCCAAGGTCATCATGATGGTCTCGAGCGCATCCGGACAAATCGCTTCGTCCGGGAGGATTTCGTTCATCTCTTCCCAGGTGAGATAACTGCGGTCCTTGGCGCGCTGCAGCAACGTCTCAATCGTCGCGCTGATCGAGTCCAAGCCGACCCCAAGTTCGTCTGCCATTGACTGTCTCCGTACCTGACTCTTTAAAAACGCGTCGGTCCCGTCATGCAACAGGGGACCGGGATAATCGTGTGCACACCCGGCCGGTCACGGCCGATCCTCGGCTCCTGCCACATCCCTGCTCACAGAAACCGTTTTCGAAGCTTAACCGTTGAGAAGCCCGGGTTTCTGGCCACTTCACCCAAAGCGATCAAGCGTTCGTCTTCGCCTGCGGGCACAGCCGTGCCGGCTTGTGCCTGGCCTTCGGGCTGGGCGGGATCCCCCGTTCGCAATCGAGCTCGGCGAATCTCCTCGGCCAGAGCGGCAGCCCGGCGGGCCTGCTGGCAAGACTGCAGGCATGGGATGGCCCCGTTGATCACGTCGCCATACCGACCGCGTCGCTCGCCACGCGCCTGCAGGTCCGTGATGAGCCGCCCGTACTCCGGCGATTCAAAACGCCCGATCAGCTCGCTGATTTGGAAGGGCTCGCCCGATCGCAACATGTTCACCAACTCGACAGCGATGGCTGCCACTTTGCGATCCCGTATCGCCGTCGGTTCGAAATACGCCTCAACGACCGGATACCACGCCGGCTCGTTCAATAATGCCTCGATCACCTGTTGCAAGGCCCGCTGTTCGGCACCGACGGCCGCCACCTCCTCGGGCGGTTCCATTGCGCCGGTCAAGCCGTCCGCCCCCGGGACCCTGTTCGCGAATTGCCGGCTGAGCTGGTCCAATTCCCGGTGCAACTCGTCCGCCGGCACCGAGAGAATCCTGCTCAAATTGTTGACCAGCAAGCCCTTCTGGATGGGGTTGATCACCCCGCGCCCCAGCCAGCCGGCCAACTGTTGCAGGTACGCCTCCATGGCTCGCCGCCGGCTGGGACCGGTAAGACCGGCCTGAAACTGGCTCGCCACCAGATTCCACTTAAATTCTAGCGCACCAAGGGCTTGTTTCAACAAGGTCTCCATGCCGGCGCGGCCCGCGAGCAGCAGATAGTCGCACGGGTCCTTGCCTTCGGGCACCTTGGCCAAGCTCACGTCCAGACCGCTGCTGAGGGCCACCGACAACGCACGATCGGCCGCCCGCTGCCCGGCTTCGTCAGAGTCGAACAGCAGCACGACCCGATCGGTGTAGCGCCGCAGCCCGGCCGCATGCTGCTCGGTCATGGCCGTGCCGAGTGTGGCCACCGTCTCGGTGAAACCGAACTGGTGTGCCATCATGCAGTCGGTATAGCCCTCAACCACGATGGCCCGACCCGCCTTCGCCATCTCCTGCCGGGCCAGGTTCAGGCCGAAAAGGTTCACGCTCTTGTCGAACAGAGCGGTGGCAGGGCTGTTGAGGTATTTGGCCGGATCGTCGCCGAGCGTCCGGCCGCCGAACCCGATGATGCGCCCGGTCGCATCGACGATCGGGAACATCAGCCGGTTGCGGAACGTGTCATAGTAGCCGCCGCCTCGCTCACGGGCTTTGATCAATCCGGCGGCCTCGAGCAGCGGCAGCGCCATACCCGCGGAACGAGCTTTGGTCACCAACCCGTCGAAGCTATCCAGCGCAAAGCCGAGCCCGAAGGTTTCGACCATCTCGGCCGACAGCCCGCGCTTGGCGACGTAGTCGCGAGCCGCTTGTCCTTGTGGTCCGGCGTAGTTCTGGTGGAACACTCGCTGGGCCCACTCGTTGGCCTTGGCCAGATCCCGTTTGCCGAACTCATTTTTTTTTTCGCTGCCGCCCGCCGGCTCCAGCGAGATGCCCGCGCGGTCCGCCAGAAGCCGCAGGGCCTCGGGAAAACCGATGTTTTCTTTCAACTGCACGAAACTGAAGACGTCGCCGCCGGCGCCGCAGCCGAAGCACTTGAAGGTCTGACGGACCGGCGAAACCGTGAACGAAGGCGTCTTCTCGTCGTGGAAAGGGCACAGCCCCTTGTAGGCGGAACCTGCCCGTCGGAGCGTCATATAGCTTCCGATGAGGTCCACGATATCGACGGCGTCTCGGACCTGACGCTTCAGATTTTCTCGATCAACTGCCGCCAAAGCGTAAACCCCGGGCCATCCCGCCGAACTGCCGACGGACTGCTGCCGTCGGCCTAAGCTTAGATTTTTTCACGGGTTACGTAGGAAAACCGTTGTTTCCAGCGAGTGACACACTCCAGTGCTGGACGGAGATATATAGCACGTGTTCGGGGACCGGTCAAATAAACTTAGCACTTTATCTGTCAAAGGTTTATGCCCGATTCGGCAGTGGGCAAGTAGCGTGCCAGAGACGACTGGTTGACGAGGAAATGTTAACCAAATTGCCCCGTCTGCGCAGTTGCAACATCCGGCGTCGGCTCGTCAGGGAGGAGCGTCTTCCCGGCGATGGCCATGGCGCGACATGGCGGAGGATCGCCGATTCAGAGGGGCGTCCTGGCGGGGCGGGAGCGAGCGAGGGCGCGGTTGCCGAGCTGGCCGCAGGCGGCCATCTGGTCGCGGCCTTTGGTGAGGCGCCGCTTGCACATTTGGCCGGCGTCGTCGAGCCAGCTCATGAAGTTGACCACCGACTCCTCGGACGGTGCAGGCCAAGGCGATTCGCGTCGCGGATTGTAGGGGATGACGTTCACGACGCATTTGACCGGCCGGAGATACTCCGCCAGCTCCAGGGCGTGTTCGCGGGCGTCGTTCAAGCCCGGGATGAGCACGTACTCGATCATGAAGAACTGACACTTGCGCAGCGGATACTCCAGGAGCGCCTCGCGCAAGGCGGCCATGGAATCGATTCGGGTAATGGGCATGATCCGGGCGCGAATCTCGTCATTGGGAGCGTTGAGCGAAACGGCCAAGTTCAGCCGCCGCCAGCCCAACTGGGCCAGTCGCCGGATGCCCTGGGTGCGCCCGACGGTCGAGATGGTGATGCGCGATGCGGAGAACGACAGCCCGCAGCGGTCGGTCAGGACACGGACGGCCTGCGTGACGTTGTCGAAGTTGTCCATGGGCTCGCCCATGCCCATGAAGACCACGTTGCGAATGTCGAGACCGAAGTCCCGGCGGGCGGCGGCAACCTGTCCGACGATCTCGGCGACGGTCAGGTTCCGTAGCAATCCGAGTTGGGCGGTTTCGCAGAACGCGCATCCGCGGGCACAGCCGACCTGCGACGACACGCAGAGAGTTTTCCATCTCTGATCGTACCGCTGCATGGGGACGACGACGCTTTCGATCTCCAGGCCGTCGTGCGTTCGCTGGACGAACTTGGTGAGTTCGCCGTCCACGTGTCGGTGAACGATGGGGAGAATGTCCGCCTCGAGCGGCCAGTGGTCGGCAACGTCTGCCGGCTGGGGCCCGGTTGCACCGCGGCTGGCCGGCGCAGAGCCGTTGAGCAGCCGTCGATAGCGTGCCCGCAGGGGCTTGAGCTGGTGCGGCCGTGGCTGCAGGGCCTCGGCAAGCTGCTGAAATGTCAGAGACAGAACGTCCACCGGCAATCCTCGCTACCGACCGGCCATCCTGGTTCGGGTGGGTGCAGGCACCCCGCCTGCAAGAACGCACGCCGGACGCGTGCACCACAACTCGCGAGGACACCGGTGTGACCACGCATTGTAGCCCGTGTTTCGGGTCGGGTCACGAGGCGGTATAGTTGCGACCATGATACCGCGGAAAGCGATATGCGTGGCGGCAATAGTGATGGCCACCGGCGCGGCGGGGCGGGCGGCCGAGCCGTACGATCCCGTGGCTGCCGGCGAACTTCCGCAGTACATCTTCTTCAACAGGAACCCGGGCTCGCCCGACCAATTGCGCTGGCGACAGGGAGAGCCGTCCCGGTTCACCGTCGCGTCCATGCGCGAAATTCCGGAAAAACTCGGCACGGCCGGGAACGACCGGTTGCGGGTGGGGCCGTCGTTTATCTTCTCGCTCCTGGAGAGCGACACGCCGACATTGAAACGCTCGATTCAAGCCATGGTCGAGGCGGCGGAAGAGGCGAACGTACCCATCCTGATCACGCTCGACGGTCAGAACTGGTGGGAGAGCCGCCCGGACCTGTGGAATTGGTGGGACCCGTCGTTGCCCGGCTTCGATCCGGCCAACCGCGAGAACGTGGAGTGGACCGGCTGGGGTCCCGAGCACGCGATCAAGATCTCATGGCGCAACTGGGGCACGCAGATTCGCATCCGGCCCGCGCAGAACATCTTCGCCCCGCGGGTGCAGGCGGAGATTCGTGAGAAACTCGCCGCTTGCGTGCCGGTCATTGCCCACTGGTACCGTGAGTTGCCCCGGGACAAGAAATGGCTCTTCGGCGGCGTGAAGCTCGGGTGGGAAACGTCGATCAACGTCAACGCGTATTATCACGAAAACGGCAATCGCATCTTCGAAGCAGCGCCGGGGGCCCCATCGAAAGATCCGACGCTGCACGACGCTGCTTACGGCTTCACGTTCGGCAACGTCGGGCTGGGCTACGCGGCGGCGACCAGTCTTCAGCTGCGCAAAACGGGCGAACTGACGATTCGCGATCATGAGGTGATGGTCCATCGCTACTTGGCCGATCTGTGCCGGCATGTCCGGCAACAGGGCATCCCCGCGCATCTGATCTTCACGCATCAGGGAGGGACGTATGCTCCCTGGGACAAGCATTTGTCGTTCAGACCGGCCATCAACGACGATTCGATCCCCGGTTGGAGCTTTTATTCGCACGATCCGCCGGACTGCGGCTCGCTGGCCGCCGACATGGAGTCCGCTGGCCGCAAGCAGTGGGCTGCAGCAGAGTGGTGGCGAGGCGGGAGCACCACTGCCGAATGGCGCAAGCATTTCGAGCGGTCGCTGGCGTTCAAACAGTGCCGGCTCATCACGGTTTACAATTGGGAGCCGTTCCGCGAGCTGCCCGAGGCCACGGCCGCGGTACGGGAAGTGGTCGCACGAGCGAAGCAAACGAGGTAACGCCGCGCGCCGTGTGGTTCAGCCATCCTGCCTGCTGGAGCATGTGTTTAGCGAGCCAGAGAAAGCGTCGTAATGCGGGCATCTAGCCGCCCGACGCAGGACTCGACGTTTTCGCCCCGAAGGGGCGCAGGTGAATAGCCGGAGGCGTAAGCCCCCGGTTCACGCCGGCCCCAGTAATTCCGTTCCACCTTCCGGAAAGAGCCCCGAAGGGGCGACAGAACGCCCGTGCCGGCACAAGCGATCGCCCAGTTGATCCCATGATCCCGGTCGCAACTGTCGCCCTTTTGGGGCTTATAGTTTTCGGAGGGACCCCAAACAGGGGCTTACGCCCCCGCCCACTGACCTTCGCCCCTGCGGGGGGCGAGAACGCATCGCACGCTGAGCAGTGCACGCTGGGAGCGTGCACCACCGCCGCGAACTACGGCGTCGGTGTTGATCCCGTGCAGAGGCTCATGATCAGGCCGATCACGAAGAGCACGAGGAAGATGAAGAACAGGATTCTGGCGATGCCTGCGGCTCCTGCGGCGATGCCCCCGAACCCGAACACGGCGGCGATGATCGCGACCACCAGGAATATGAGTACCCACCAGAGCATTGTGTGACCTCCTCGCAGCCCGTGTGACCGGCCGGGGGCGGGCATCGGCCCGCCTTTTTTCCTGCCGAAGCCGGCAATGCCGGCGTACGTGTATGGCGTATGGGCGTTGGTACGTGGTGCGGGTATCCTGCCTGCACGTGCACGTTGAAAGCGTGCACCACCATGCCTGTCAGCGCTCCTGCCGACGCGCAACTGTGGGACCGTCAACGGCCCTAGGCCTCCAAAAGGTTCTCCTGCTCGACGGCGGGATCGTTAGCGTCGCCCGCCTCGGCCTCGGCGTCGTCCGTCACCGCGTCATCATCGGTATCGCGATTGCGACGGCTTTGTCGCGCCCACGCCGGCCGCTTGGGGTGGTCGGGGCCAGCAGCCACTTCACACACCTTGTACAGGTGCGGCCGATTCTTGCCGACGGCCGGCAGCACAACGTCACGATTCAGGTGTTGTTCGCAGTTGGCGCAGGCAGCCTTTCCCTCGAACGAGGCTCCGCCCTGTTGCAGTCGGAAGAGGTTGCCGCAGTACTCGCAGTGCAGTTCGATGTCTTCAGGTTCGGGGCCGAGGATCTGCGCCCTGAGCAATCTCAGACCCGGCAGGTCGGCCGATGCGGGGCCGTCGCTCGCAACTGGTGGACGGCTGGGAGTAGCCGACGTCACCTCTTCACGGCAGGTGGGGGTAACCGTCGGTCGCGACGGCTCCGGGATCGGGTCGGGCAGCACCTGCGACATCGCGTCATTCTCTGACGCGGCCAGTGCTCTGAGCATTTCCAGCATTTGACGGGCCGCTTCGCTGCGGGAGCGTCTCGGGCCGCTTCGACGAGCGGGCCGAGGCTTTCGAAGCCGATCACAAGGCGGTGCTTCGGCCGGCTGAGCCGGCTGAAGCCGTTTCAACCACTGCTCCAGAGCTGCTTGCGGGTCCATTTCAACTCCTTGGCTCACCGGCGAAGTCCATCGCCTGTGGGGGATGATCCGGTTTACTCCTGGCCGGCCTCCGGTCGGCGAATGGCAAGACGCATACCACGGGTTGACCCGACGTGGCCGACGGGACCGCGGTTGCGGCTCGCCCGGCTGTACCGGATCACGGTGCATGCCCACTCAAGTAACTTTTTGAACACCGGTTAGGCGCTTGCGACTCGTGGTCAGACCCGCGAGCGGTGCGCTATGAATGTCTGCAGCGCAGATGGTGTTCAGGGATGGCGTGCACGCTCGTGCGGTGCCGCCGAAAGGGGACAAAATGGCATTCGCCGGGTGGAACCCGAGCCGGTCAACGACAATTTGGCCTGAGTGTGTCCGATGGTCGATCGCGCGGCCGCGCACGCCGGCTGTCGAAGCGCTCATGTCGTTCGAGGCACAAGCATGCTGGTGAGAGAAATCATGACGCGGGAGATCGCGGCGATCGACATCGACTCCAGTATCCTGGATGCCGCGGTGAAGATGAAGCTGTTTGAAATCGGCATGGTCGTAGTCTCGCACGAAGGCCGAGCGGTCGGCGTGTTGACCGATCGGGATATCGTCGTGCGCGGCGTGGCGGAAGGTGCCGATCCGACGTTCGTAACCGTCCGCCGGCTCATGACCAGTCAGTTGATCATGTGTCGGGAGGATGAGTCTGTAGAGCAGGCCGCCGAACGGATGCAGACCGGACAGGTTCGTCGGCTGGTCGTGATGGATGCGCGAGGAGAGCCGGTGGGTATCGTGTCGCTGGCCGATATCGCCCGGCGAAGTGCGGACGAGGCGCTGGTGGGCCGTATCTTGCGAGGCGTCACCGAGCCGACGGAAATCGAGATGGTTCGGCCGCATCAGGAAGATTAAAAAGCGAACTTACAGCACAGATCGGCCAGGCAGGACTGCGAATGCATCGACCGCTCCGCGCCACCCGTTCGCGCCGCGCTATGATTCTCTACGTGCTCGCGAATGGGCCGGCAGAGAGTGCGTGCCGGACCGGCGAGCCGGACGGGCTGATTCTTCGGAGTCGCCCTGCTTTCCGAGTCACATGGAAGAATATTTCAAGAACCCCAACGTTCGCGCCCGCATAGTCGAGTTCCTTGGAGGAGTGCCGCCCAGCAGCGTGACCTGTGTGTTCCTGGCGCGTTGCGACGCCGCCGAGTACAACGACGTGGAAGCGCGGCCGCCGGACGACCTGGACGACTTCCTGGCCAACGGGCTGGACATCGCCCGTTCGCTGTGGGACCGCCGGTATCTGCTCGTGCATCTCGACATCGAGTACGTGAACTTCGATACGCCGATCGAGCCCTATCTCAATCCGGGCCGAAGCTTCGACTTGCAGGAACCGGTCGCCCGTACGGTTCAGAAGATTCTCCTGGAGTTCGGAATCCGTCCGTTGCATCTCCTGACCGGGCGGGGGCACCATTTCGTCTGGCAGATCGAGCGTGAGTCGGATGTCTTTCACCGCCTCGCCCGTTTCGGCCGGCTGCCCGACAGTCTGCGGTCGCTGTACACCAAGCCGCATCCGCCGTTCGGCGAACCGGTGCCGCGGATGGTGGGCCAGGCGTTCGGCGGGCTGGGGTTGGTGATGGAGTACCTGGCCCACCGGATCAAGGAGGTGGCTGCGCCTTTGTCGCGCATTCCAGTCGAGTTGACCGCGGTGGAGGTGGGACCATCCGAGCGAGGACGCGAGATGGTCTCCATCGACATCTCCGAGTATGGCGACCCGCTGCACACGCGGATGGTGCGCATCCCGTTCACCGTCTACCGCAAGCATTGGGAGACGGGCTATGCCGCCGAGGCCCGAGTCGAGGAACAGATCCGCCTGATGGTCATGATTCCGCTGCATGAGATGGACTATCGTCAGGCGATCGAGCTGATGCAGAGGCCAGAGGAGGTTCAGGAGCTCGCCGAGAGGGCGTCGGTACAGATACCGGTGCAGACCGGGCCGATGGAGATGCTCGTCGATGCCTACGAGCGGTCGAAGCTCCGGGATTTTCACGACTGGTTTTATTCGCAGGAACACGATCCGAAGGAACTCTGGCCGAGGACGTACGACCGCACGCCCATGGAGGCGATCACGCCGTGCGTGCGATACATTCTCGAGCACCCGAACGACTGGCTGCTCAAGCCCGCCGGCATCCAACAGGTGACGCGGACCATGCTCGCATTGGGCTGGCATCCCCGTCATATCGCCGGCCTGATTCGATCCAAGTACGAGCGGGACTACGGCTGGAACTCGCACTGGCTGCACTACGATCCCGGCACGCGGGCGGACTTTTACACGCGAGTGTTCGCCGGGCTGTTCGTGGTCGGTCTGGACGACCTGGTGGATTTCAACTCGCAATCGACGCGCGAGCGAGGATACTGCTTCCATCCCGAATTGCCGTGCGAAATCAATGAATTGAGGGAATCACTCCTCGAGAGGAGAAGTCATGACCGATTGGCCTGTGGGCCTTTCAACCGGCTGTTTCTACCAGCAGCCCATACGTGAAGTGCTGGAGACCATTCGCAACGGCGGCTTCAGCATGATCGAAATCTGTTCGTTCCCCGCCCATCTCGACTATCACAATCAGGAGAAGGTGCGAGAAACAGGATTGATCATCCGGGATCTTGGCATGGAGCCGTTCTCGTTCCATGCTCCTTTCCGCGACACCATCGACATCACCTCGCTGGATCAGAAGCAGCGAGACCTTTCGGTAAACGAGTTGCTGATCGCGGCCGAGTCGGCGGCCGAGATGGGCGTACGTCACTTCGTGATCCACCCCGGCCCGGACCGGAGCGGACGTCCGCCGGAAGCGGAGTATGTGGCCCGGATGGAAAACGCCGGCGAGGTCCTCACGCGAGTGGCCGCCCATTGTCGCAAGCTGGGCATGACGCTGGTCCTGGAGAACATGCTGCCTCACCTATTGTTCGGCCGCACGAGCGACGTCATGTGGATCATGGGGGCCATCCAGGATCTGAACGTCGGGATCTGCCTGGACACAGGCCACGCTCACATCGCCGGGGCCATCGCCGCGACAGCCCACAAGCTCTCAGGCCATCTCCAGATGATCCACGCCAACGACAACAACGGGCGCTGGGACCAACATCTTCCCCCGGGCAAGGGCAGCGTGGATTGGCACCGGCTGGTGGGCAAGCTCGCTGACATGTCCTTCCGAGGAGGATTCATCCTTGAACTCTCTTCCGACCTCGGGTCGCCGGCCGAACTCTTGCGTGCGGCCCAACAGGGCCGGCTGTACCTGAAAGAAACCTTTCGACGTGCGGAAATGGAACGCACGAACGGCTAATCCCGGCTAATCCGCCTCACGCCTCGAAGCGGTTAATCTCTGGCTCATAGCCCACAGCTCAAAGCTCACAGCTCCTGCCCACCCACCTACCCGCACCTAAGGTCGGCTCCTAGTGGCCTGGTGGGGGGTTCAGCCCTGACCCTAGGGTTTAAGTATTTGTGAAATAAAGTTTTGCGCGAACAAACGGGCTCAGGTGACGTAAAATGATCACTATGGCACAGGGAAAAACAAAACGAAGGCCCGGATCCGGGTCACCTGAGTTGTGGTACGCCCCTGACCGGCGGATCGAGACGCGCGATGCGGCCAAGTCGGCCGTGTCCATCGCGGAATGGATCGGCCGCGGGGCGGCAGGTGGGGAGACGCCGGATGAGATGGCACTCTTCACCGCGCTGCACGTCTGCGCGTACCAGGCCAATAAATCCGAATGCCCTGACGAGGCACAAGCGTGGAGGACCCGGTGGGGGATCATCCGAGAGTACCTAGTCGAGAGTAACCTGGGGCTGGTTCACCTGATGATCAAGCGGTACCGGTCCATCGAGTTGGATGAAGACGATCTGCTCAGCGACGGGATGTACGGACTGGCCCGGGCGGTCGAGAAGTTCAACCCCTGGCGCGGCTATCGCTTCAGCACATACGCCTGCAACGTGATCGCGCGCGCCCTGATGCGCCGGGCCAAGATGTCCAGCGGTCATCACCGTCGATTCCCGGTGCAGCAGGATGCGTCCTTCGAGCGGCCCAGTCCGCCCCCGGACACGGAGATGGAACTGCGGGTGGAGCGATTACAGAAGGCGCTTCACCACAATCTGGGCGAGCTGACCGAACTGGAGTCGATGGTGCTGTCGCGGCGGTTCCCCGAAGAGGGGCCGCGGCTCACGTATGAGCAGATCGGCGAGGGCATCGGCCTGAGCAAGGAACGCGTTCGTCAGATCCAGAACGTAGCCCTGAGCAAGCTGCGCGAGGTGCTCTCCGAGGATCCGATGCTCCGGTGACATGATTGATTGTGGCAATCACCGGCCACGGTGGGGGTGGGAGTCACGTCTCAGTTGCCCGATATCCCCAGCGGATCGGGCAGGATCCTGGGTTCCTGGATCGTGCCCGTAACTCGGTAGGTCACGATGCTCCCGCCAATTCGTCCAACCTCGCCAATGATGGAGCCGACTCTGCCCAACGCGCCTTCGATGGCGTCGGGGATCCGCTGGAGGAGTTCAGCCCTGAAGTTCATGTTGAGCTCCCCGCCGTAGGCGATCAGTCCGCGGCCGTCCAAGCCGAGCAGCGGCGACGTGACGGTAAGCTTCGAGAAGTTCACGCCGTCGGATTGGAACTGCCAATTCGCTTCAGCCCGATCTTCACGGCCACGCAGGCCCAGCGGCGTGGAGATGAGCCGGCCGACGATGCCCTGGATGATGGGGATGCGCAAGAGCCGGCCCTCGCGGATGGTGAGTTCGCCGTTCCCGGACAGCGTCTGCGGCAATTGACCGAGCCGGCCGGTCACGCGACCGCGGGAGTTTACCAGGCCCGCATGCCGTGTCGTCTCTTCCATCGCCTGCATGATCTGCTCGAGTTGCACGCCGGTTATCTGCCAGTCCAGGTTGAAAATGCCGCCCTCAGGCAGCGAAAGGGTCGAATTGGCCTGAACGCGTCCGCCTACCATCGACGCGTTCACGCGGCTTTGAATGATGCCGCGATTCGCGTCGGCAGTCGCGTCCAATTGCGAGACCGGCCAACGCGTCTGACCGACGGCGAAGTAGACGTCGCGTGCGGCGGCGGTCAACCGGCCTTGCAGGTCGCTCGGATCGTTCAGCGGCACGCGGCCTTGGGCGTCGAGCGAGATCGCGCCGCGTACGGCGTGCTCGGACAGGAAGGCCTGAACCTGCGGCGGCAAGCCCGGATACTGCGGACCGCGCAGATTAGCCCGAAGTTGCAGCGTCTGCACGTCGATGATGTCCGCGTCGGGGCTGTAGCGGGCGTTCAACTGGCCATGCAGTGACTGCTGTGTATCGGGCGGTTGTTGGCCATCCCGGGAGCGCGGGTCGCCCAGCCGCGCTGCGATGAGGTATGTCGGAGCAGGTTCCGGCTCGTGCGTCACGTCCGCGTGGATGCCGGGCAGCGCCATGGTCGGCTGGCCCGGTCCGGCGACGTACACGAGTTCGCCGCCGCGAATCTGCACACGATCGAAGACCGGACGAGGAGCATCGGCCGGCGGCTGACCGGGCTGCCCGTTCGGCGCATCGCCGCCGCCGAACCGACTCCAACCAAGAAAGCCGCCCTCGTTCGACGCGAGCACCACGCGCGGCGACTGCAGCGACAGGCGTTCGACACGCAGCGGTTGCCCATCGGTTCCGAGCTGCGCGATTCGTGCCTCGATCGCCGCCAGCGAGAGGATTTCCTGACCGTCGGCTTTGGCGGATACGCCGGTGCCGCGCACGTCAATTGGCCCTTTCGGCCACTCACCTTTGACCTGCAGATCGCCGAGCGGCCAGACGACTCCGCGGTAGGTCAGACTCGCGCTCCTGGCGGCGATGTTGAATCGACCGGCCGGTTCCCCAGCCTGCTCTCCGAGCGGAACAGAGCCCTGCCAGTCGATTTCGAAATGGCCGCGCACCTGGTGCTGGCGCAGGCTCTCTCGCATTTCAGCGGGCAGGTTGGCGAGCACGGGGTCGTTGATCTCTGCCTGGGCGGTGAGCTTCGAGAATGTCAGGGCCGGACGCCGACGGTCATACGTTCCGTTGAAGTCCAGCGAAAGCGCCTGTGGTTGGCGGATCTGTCCGGAGAACCGCATTTCATCCGGTTGATCAGCCGGCTCGGTAACGAGCAGCGCTTCGATCTCCTGCACCGCGAGCGGCGGCTCGACGGCAGGTGACGCGTACGTCAGTTCTCCTCGGGCCACTTCCAGCCGGTTCACGCGGAGCCCGGCGTTTTGTGCAGCGGCTTCCTGGGCCGGCCGTGTCTCCGTCGGGCCACCGCCGAGATCGCTCCAGCCGGCGAATCCGCCGTCCGGTCGCTGTACGAGACTGATCGCTGGTCCCTCGAACCGAAGCAAATCGACGACCACAGGCGTCGAACCGCGCGGGAGTTGGCGTGATTGCAGGAAAACCGAATCTGTCCGGGCCAGTTGCTGCTCGCCGCGCCACACGGCCAGATCTCGCGCGGCAAACGCCAACGGGCCGTTGGGCAGCGTGGCGTTCAGGCGTGCTGCGCTCACCGGTATCCGCATGCCTTCGACCGTGACTGACGCAGAGTCGATCTCCGCCTGCAGTGTGCCACTTGCCGTAGCGGGGGCGTCGATGGGAACAGTGCCGGATGCCGTGACTGACACTTTGCCGGCGAACTTCAACGGCGAAACGATCTCGCGAAGAGCGGGGGGCAACTGGGCGTACCGCTCGGGCGCAATGTCGGATCGTACGCCGAGCTTGTCAATCTCAACCGACCGCGCGTCGAGATCGATCCGGCCGTTCGCCTCAACGGACAACCAGTCCTCGGCGATCGATCCGTTCATGAGCAACAGATGCGGTTCACCCGTGTCGGCCGGACGTAGTTGCAAATCGACGTGGCCGAGCGAGAAGGGCTCGGCATCGGGCTCAGGAATGTACGTGAGCGAGCCATGGCGGACCTGGACGTCGCGGATACGTAACGGCAAAGCGGCTCGCGTCGGCGAGTCTTCCTGCGGGTCCGACGCGGGTGTGCCCTGCAAACGCTTCCAACCAGCAAGACCTCCGTCGGCACCGGCGGCGAGCGTCAGTTGCGGCTGATCGACCACGAGTTGCTCGAGTACGACTGGCCCGTTCTCCGGAAACTGCAACGTTGCGGTCAACTGATCGAACGCGAGCATGGGCTGATCGTCGGCCGCGGCCTGGAACTCCGACGCGGTGGCCTCGATGCGGCGCTGCGGCAACGTGAGCTGCGCGCGAGCCTGCCCTAGCGAGGTCAAAATCCCCCTGTACATGAACCGCGCTGCTTCAAGCTGCGTGCCGAGCGTGAACTGGGCCTGCGCGATATCGCCCAGCGGAAGTCGTCCCTCGCCCGTGGCGGTGACCCGGCCTCGTACTTCGTGCCGGGCGATCCAATCGCGCGTGGCGGCGGGCAAACGGTCATAGTCCTCGGGCTGAATATCCGCGCCGGCTTCGAAGCGCTCGAGGGTCAGAACCGCGGCGTTCGGATCGAGCGTTCCTCTCAGATCCGCCTGCAACAAACCCGCCACCTGCAGGCTACCTGCCACGTCGAGCGACCCGTCTCCCTCGCCGTCCTGTGTCGTTAAATTGACATGGATACCCTCGAGAGCGACGGGCTCGTCGCCGGCGGGTTGGTAGACGACGGCACCATCACTGATCTCGAACGCGGCGAGGCGAATCGCCTGCAGAACCTGCGATGGATCGGTGCTCGCACGCTCCCGGCGGTCGCCCATTTCGGCCACGTCCGACCAACCTTCCAGGCCGCCGCCCGGCCGGGATGCAAACGTGAGACGCGGCTGCTCGACGCGGAGCAGCGAGATGGTCAGCGGTTCATCGCCGCGGGGTAGACCCGCGATGCGTGCCCGGACGGACTGGAGGGAGAAGAACGCCTCGTTCTCCTGCGTCAGATCCAAACCGGTCAGGCTCACGTCGATGTCGCCGTCGGGCAGTTGCGCTGCCACCTGGATGGATTGGATGGGCATCGCCGTTCCGCGGTGACGAACGCGGGCATCCTGCAGGCGGGCGTCGAAACGCCCCGACGCCCGCGCGGGCTCGGCCAGAGGTATTTGCCCCTGTCCGGAGGCAGTCAGCGCGCCCTGCACTTCATGTCGTCTCAGGAACGCCTGCAGAGCAGGCGGGACGGTCTCGTATTGCGGCTCGCTCAACGATGCGGCCAACTGGAAGCGAGCGATTTCCAGCAATCCGGTGTCGAGGTTGATGCGCCCGTCGAAATCGAGATCGAGGATGGGGTCGCGATTGAGCCGGCCGATGAGTCTGTACCAGCCGGGCTCCTGCTCGTCCGGCGGCGTTTCGAGATTCAAATTGATGCCGGGCAGCGTCATACGGTTCGCAGCGGCATCCTCGTAGACGACTTCACCATTGTGGATGCCCACATGCCGCAACACGAGCACGTCGCTGAGCCGCTGACCTTCGGGGACGGTCTCCGGATGCTCGATGGCCTGCTTGCGGACGAAGTTCGTCCAGCCAAGCAACCCCTCGTTCGCCGTATGAGCGAGCAGAACCTGTGGCGCCTCCAACTGCACGTCCTGAATCAGGATCGGCTTTCCTCGCTGTGGAATTGCCGCCAATTCGAGCCGCGCCCGGGCCACTCGCAGGATGGGCCGGTCTTCGGCAGTAAACGACAGGTTCTCGACGATCACCGTCCGCGGCGCCTGGTAGTCCAGATTCTCGAAGCGGACCTGCGGCGTGATGTGGTGCTGCAGGATTCCGACAATCTGGCGGCCGATCCAATTCTCCAGATCGGACGTTCCTTTGCGTCCGAGATACCACCAGGTTGACAGCCCCCCGAGAAGCACCGCAAAGCCGGCTGCGCCGAAGATCAACACAATACGCGTGACGATAGGGCGATTGAGCATGGCATTTACTCGCAGGTGTTCATCCGCGAAACCTTCACCGTTCGTACCGCCTGGACGAGCGGTTGTTTATCGTAGGTGCAACTCGCAGCGCCCGGCCGCAGCCCCGCGAAACGTGCGTCGGGATGGATTCGTTGCGTTCGAGGCGCGCCGTGCTCGAAACACGGCGAGCGCGATGCAAGCACACTCGCCCGAAGAACGGTGTCAATACGCGAAAAATGGGCCAAAACCGCCAGATTTTCAAGCTTTCAGTGCTTGACGGAGGTAACGGATCGGGTTAAAAGGTGCGACGACGGTAGAGGATTCCCCGACCCGATTATCCCCGAGGATGAACATGGCCCTGGCCCCGAAGCTGTTCGCGACGGTTGTGGCGATTCTGTGCTCGGTCGCAGTCGCAGGAAATTCGATGCCGGCCGAGGCCACCGGATCGTCGGCGAATTTCGGCAAGTGGTGGATCGAGACCGCCCAGGCGAAACGCAGCCAGCGAGCCCGCAATCAAAAGCAAGACACTGTCGCGAATCAGAGTGGCGCAGAGGCGCATCTTGCACGGATGACGCCGTCCCGCCCGGCAGCCCGGTGTCATCATTTCGGGTACGAGTTCGCCGAACATCTGACCACGCACTTTCAGCTGATGTACCGCCCGCAAGGCATTTCGGCGGATATCGCCGGCAAGACCGGCGAACTGCTCGAGGAGGCTCACCGCGTGTTTTTCGAGCAGTTCGGCGAGGCCGGTTTCGCCTTGAACGCCATTGACACGCAGCTTCCGTGGTTCGTCTTCAACGATCCCAGTCAATATTACGATTTCGCCCGGGCGGCGGACGGTATGGACGCCGCTTCGCTCGAGAGTTATTACGCGGCCCGGAGCAACCGGGTGGTGCTTATGCAGGCGGGCGGTGCGCGGTCGTGGAATTATCACGGTCAAAGCGGCACCAACGATGCGTTCGAGTCCCGTGCGATGTCGTTGGCGGGCATGGACCCGGACCACAGTTGGAAAGGTGGCGCGGGCGACGGCCTGTTGGATGTGCGGCGAACCGTGCATGAGGCCGCTCACCAGTTGGCCTTCAACAGCGGTCTGCAGACGCGGGGCGTGATGTACCCGTTGTGGGTGTCCGAAGGGCTGGCCACCAACTTCGAAAGCGACACGCTGGCCGGTATCGGCGTGGCCGGCGAGAACCCGCCCCGGCAACGACAGTTGCTCCGCGCGTACGCCAGCGGGCGGCTCATGCCTCTCGAAGACTTCATCACGCTCGTGAACATTCGCCCCGGCGGGCCCTACAGTGCCAACGATCTGTACGCTCAGTCGTGGGCGTTCTTCCGGTTCCTGTTCAAGACCCGGCAAGCCGCATTGAGGGAGTATCTGACCACCTTGGCCCAGCTCGAGCCGGGCCCGAGAAGCACCTATACCATGCAGCAGGAATTCACGGATGCCTTCGGCTCCCTAGAGCGCCTGGAGCAGGCATGGAACCGCTATCTCATGTCGCTGCATCGCGATTAGCCGCAGGCGGGGGGCCGGCGTCTCGCAGTTGGGGGGCGGGCGTCTCGCCCGCCTTTCGAGTATGGGCAGCATGTCCGTTGCGCTTGGTTGCCGTTTCTTTGCGTCGCAGGGACGGCGGTCAATGGACCGTGAGACATGAACCGCCAGGAAATGCTGCGCTCGTAGTTTGTTTTTCTTGGCCTTTTGAAGCCGACCTCAGCAGGACAAAAGGCGGGGCAAGATGTCCGCCTGCTGTTAGCCCTTCGAAACTCGCTGCGCACGCTCGAGGTGACGGCGGAGCAGCTTCAGGTTGCGGCGGTTGGCTTTGAACGCCATGTCGAAGATGTCGCCGACAAGAGGCATCGCGCCCAGCGCGAAGTCCAGGGCGATGTTACCGGCCATGCGGGCCAGCGTCGTGCGGCTCACGCCCAGCCGCGCGGACTCCTTCAACACGTACGTCGCGATCAGGGCGCCGATCAGATCGCCCACGCCGGGCACCAGCCCCAGCAATCCGTCGAGCCCGATGCGCCACTTCGTGCCGGGCACTCGAAGAAAATCTTCCAACAGGTGAACCAGCGTCACGAGATGCTGAATATCCGGCTCGGACTGACCGGCTGACTTGAAAGATGGGGCGGCACCTGTGGCGGGTTCAGCTTGGGCTGAAGCGGGAGAGGCGGATTCGGCTTGACGTCCACGCGTCAACAAACCACCGACTCCTCAGTGACAACGCCGGCCGTCGCCGGCGTGACCAGACGCGCGTGGCCCCAGAAATCCGCGAGTCGAAAAACGTTCTGCCGAAAGCCTTCCTGCGTCTCGGGCTTGGGAACGAACGCGTTGGCCCCGGCCTCGAGACAACGCAGCACTTCCGTATCGGCATCCTGATAGCTCATGACCACGATCGCCAGCGTGCTGAGCTCGCGAGCCGAACGAATCCGGCGGATCAACTCGATTCCAGGCATGTCAGGCAGACGCAATTCCATGACCACCAAATTGAATTGGGAGACTTTCTCCGCCGGCCCCGGCGCGAGACCCAATAGCCCCAAGGCTTCGGCACCGCTGCGAGCGATTTTGGTGTGATCGGCGCCGTAAGCGGTGAAGGCCTTCTGTATGAGCCAAGTGTGAATGGGCGTGTCGTCCACGATGAGGACGCTGAGGTCACATCCCGAGGGCGATCCCCCGGCACGGAACGGGGCCGAGTCCGGAGAGTGTGACTCGCGCGAGAGGGGGACGGCCTTGGGGGCGTCGATGCCGAGCGTGACGTGCTTGTCGCCGATGCGCAACACCTTGATGGTAATGCTGTTGCCGATCTGGATCTGTTCGTGAAGGGCTCGACCGATGACAAACATGTCGCAAGTATCCTTTGTGCGTGTGACGTCCTCCCGGCTGGCGATGCGGCGCGAATGTATGCTCACATCGTAAATCAATCTGTCCGTGCAACCATCCGTGCAGGTATGAATGCGGCATCCGTCGTAGCCCCTTTCTGCTCCATCCGCGCGGCTCCCACGCATGGGCCAACCGCGAACCCGGTCTGGATGGCGAACGGAGCATGCTGAACGTCCTTTGCCGAACTGAGCGCCGGGCATGAGGGAGCCACAGCCATGTTCACGGTGATTTCGAACACGTGCGGCCAGTTCTTGCCGGTGAGAAAGATGCGGTCGCCGTCGGCGTCGTAGGCGATGCCGTTGGGCGAGCCCGCGAGCAGCCGTTCGACTGGTGAGCGCAAATTGGAGATGTCGATCCAGGAGCGGATGCGGCCGGTCGCGAGGCAGATGCGGGCGATGCGATACTGTCCCCAGAGGTTGGCCCAGAGCTCGCCGCGGATGAATTCGAGCTCGTTCAGGTCGCGGACGGGCCTGCCGCCGTCGGTGACATGGATGCGACCGATCTCCGCGAAGGTGTCCGGGGCGCGGAAGTACAGCGTGGACGAGCCGTCGCTCATGATGAGGCGAGCACCATCGTGCGTCAGACCCCAGCCGCTTGTCGGATATGAGAACGTGGACTGCAACTCGAAGGAATCGCGGTCGTAGGCGAAAGCGATGCCGGAAGTCCACGTGAGTTGGATCAGACGATCTTGCCAGATCGTGATGCCCTCGCCGAAGTATTGCCAGGGCAGATCGTATTCCTGCAGCACGCGACCAGTAGTCAGCTCCACTCGGCGGATGGAAGACAGGCCATTGAGGCCCGTGCCTTCGTAGAGATACCCGCCGTGGTATACGAGGCCTTGCGTGAATGCGTTCACATCGTGCGGATACCTGTTGACGATCTCACAGGAATAGGCAGGAGCGAAAGTCGAGTGAGCGGCGCCGCAACCGGCCAGCAGGTACAGTCCGCAGAGCAGTACAGGTGTAATCAACGCTCTTGTCATCTCACCGTGTCACCGTACCATCGCGTGGGGGCTTGGCCCTGCGGGCCGTGCCTGGGGACTGGCGAGAAAATGTTTTCGGCGCTTCCCCGCGTCTCCGTGTCGCCGCGTCGTTCTCTTTCCCCCCGTCCCCGCGTCGCCCCTCGCCGCGTCGTCGTTGCCTGCTCACGGCCTCCAGAGAACCGTGCAGAGATCCCGCACCAGGCCCGGCGTGAGCACACCAGGCCAGAGCAGGGCGTACACATCGACCATGCGGCTGGGGATGAACTTGGCCCGGAACTGCTGGAGCCCCGAGAAGCGGAAGAGTCGATCGAAGCGGCCGATCACCTGGCCCATGAGCCCGTCGCCGCCGAGCCGTTGTTCGCAGCGCGGCTTGGTGGGGTCGTAGAACGGGACGATGCCGCCGGTCACGAAATCCAAGCCTTCGGACTGAAAGACGGCCATGGCGGTGACCATGTTCAGTTCGTTGCTGCCGCGCAGGGCATCGGGTCGGCGAACCAGATCCTGGAGGTATTGGCCGCGAGTGCTGACCGGTGAGCAGACGAGCAGACTTTCAATGCGGTCGTCGGCCTGGACGACGAAGTAGCGCCGACGCTCCGCATTCTCCAGCGGCGCGGTCCGCAGGAAGGATCGACTCCGCCGCTCCGGCCGGGCCTGCATCCAGGCTTCGGTGACCTCTTCGATGCCGCGGCGGATGTCAGCATCCTGCATGGGATGGACTTCCCGGGCAACGCCGCCGTTCTTGCGGACGTGATTGCAGGCTTGTCGCACCTCGTTGAAGCGTTTGCCGCGCGCCTGCCAGGTGCTCAGATCGTAGAACGGTTCCGTGCCGAGCCAAACGGAGTGGAAGCTGTCGCGGGGCAGCCGCTCGACGGTGGGGCGGCCGATGCCCAACAGGACGGCGTGCTTGCCGCGAGCGGCCGCGTAGTCGCGAAAGCGGCTGATCAATCCGATTGCCTCTTCCGGCGGCCCAACCGGATCGCGCCACGCAATCAAGGCGAACGCCCGTTCTTGAAACGGCAGGAAGGCTCGCCGGTGCGGAGCCCACAAGAGCTTCCACGGGTCGTCGGAGATGGCGTGGATCTGGCCGGAGAGCGTCGAATATCGGTCGAGCAACTCCGAGGCGGCGGCTCTTGTCTCGCGAGAGCTGGTGATGTCGAAGCCGGTGGCCCGGCCGCCCAGCATGCCCGAGATGCGGCGGAACGAAAGCCCGCCGAGTTCAGTCAGCCGCCGCACCAGCGGACGCCGACAACTCAGGCGTGGCAAACCAAAACCTTCTATCGGAATCGCAATCGACACACCGTTCTCCACCAACACCGGGATCAGTTCGCGCCGGCCTGGTCTGATTATCCTCGACCTGTGCTTCCGTGGAAAGAGGCTGCGGCTAAACCATGCGTGATTGTCTTGAAATACCGGTGTTCCCCCGCCATATTCCGCAGTCAACCCAAACCGTCGCGAAAGGCCATCGCCCAGGTTTTCACACGGACAACCACTCAATCGGCGGGTGGAGGAAGCGTGCTGCTTTCGAGAGGGTTCGTCGCGTAAGGACGATGAAGCAGGGGAGCAACAGCGGACGCACGACGAAAGTATCGATGAGCATGCCCAGTCCCAGAGCGAAGCCCAGTTGCTGGAGCATTTTGACTTCGCCCACAACCATGCTGCCCAGCGTGGCGGCCATGATGAGTCCGCACGAGGAGATGACGCGGCCGGTCTGCACGAGCGCGCGATGCGTCGCCGAGGTAACGTCGTCGTTGCGGCATTCCTGAGCCAGGCGAACGGCGAAGAACAGGTTGTAGTCCTGGCCCACCGCCACCATCACAATGAACAAAAAGACCTGCACTTCCCAGTCCAGGCCCGGACTGCCGAGCCAAGTGAAGATCCAGTAGCTCACGCCCAGCGTGGCCAGATAGCCCACAACCGTCGAGGCGACCATGAACACCGAAAGCACGATGTCGCGCAGCAAGATGGCCACGATCAGGAACATCACGGACAACGACAGGATACTCACGCGGCGAAAGTCGCTCTGCGTGACGTCGCGTAGTTCCATCGTTTCGGCGGTCGCGCCCGAGATGTGGATCTCCGCGGGAAAGGCGACACGGGCGAGCGATTTTTCGGAAGCCGCGCGAAGCCGCTCGACGCAGGCCATGGCTTCGGGGCTTTGCGGGGCGTTCTCCAACGTGGCCGAGAACCACATGGCCCGGCGGTCCTGTGAGAGGAACTCGGATTGGACGCGGCCGCCGCCGAGCAGAAGCGCCGCGACGTTGGAAATACCGCCATCGCGAACGCCCAACGGCGTGGACAGTCCGCGGAGGTCCGCCAGGCCGGGCGTGTCCCGCAAGTCGGAGGCAAGTTTCATCGACGTCAGGATCCACCGATCCACCGGCTGGGACGCGGGGCTGACGACGAGGAACTTCGCGTGTGAGATTTCGCCGTCGCTCCAGTGGCGGCGAATGATGTCCATGCCTTGGCGGGCACTGTAGTGAGCGGACAGGCTGGAATGAGCATCGTAGCACCACGAGAGCGTCGTCGCCTGAAGTGCCGGCGGCGCGAGGACAGCCAGCGTCAACAGGAGCACCCATCCCGGCCGGCGCGTCACGCGATTGGCCAGGAAGCGCCAACCGCGATCCTGCGGCAGGAGGCCGGCCAAGCCGGACATGTCGCGGTCGGGCCGCTGAGGCCAGAAGATCCGCGGGCCGATGATCGCCACCATCGCGGGCACGAGCGTGAGCGTGGCCAGGCCCGAGGCCAGGAGAGCCAGCACGATGGCGGGGCCCACGTCGCGGAAGATTCCGAATCGGGCCAGACACAGCGTGCCCAAGCCGGCCGCCGTGGTGATGGCGGACGCGGCGATCGCGCCGAGGCTGGTGTCGAGCGCGAGCACGAAGGCTTCCCGCGCGGCACGCCCTGTGAGGAGGTATTCCTTGTATCGGCTGATGAATAAGAGCGAGTAGTCCACGCCCGCCCCGAACAACAGGAGGAGCATGAACATTCGCTCGGCAGCGCCAGTGCTCAGGCCGAGGCCCTCGCCCAGGACGGTGAGCTTGGTGGTGATGACCGTCAGGATGCCGATGGCGGCGAGCGGGACGGCAGCGCCCAGCGGCGCGCGGTAGACCAGGAGCAGGACTACGATGACGGCCACCACCGTCAGAGCGATGGTCTTGTCGTGGCTGCGTTCGTTGGCCAGGAGATAGTCGCGGCAGAAGCCGGCCGAGCCGGTGACGGCCGTGTGCAATCCCGCGGCCAGCGGGTACTCATCGATGAGAGCGTGCACACGATCGACCACGCGAGCCGCTTCGCCCGACGTGTCTTTGTGCGGCAGGAACAGACAGACCATGGCCGCCTTGCGGTCTTTGCTGATCAGCGGGTTCTTGTCGCCCATTTCCTGCAGCGACTTCGGCGTGCGGATGGTGGAGTCGGGCAGCAGGTCCGCATGGATGCCGATGCCGGGGTCCATCATCCGGCGGGCAAGCTCCTCGATGTCCGACAGATCGCGAGACGACAAGGGCGCGTCCGGCCGTTCGAATACGACCACGACTTCGCTCTTGCCGCTCTTGTCGCCGAAGCGCTCGGTGTACACGTCGAGGGCCCGGTAGAAGGGCGAGTCGGGCGGGAGGAGGTCGCGCGTCAGCCCGGCTTTGGGATCCGGCGGGGGGACGAAGACCAGCAGGGCGGCCATGGCGAGCAACCAGACGGCACCGGTTTGCCAGCGGAAACGGTAGATGATGGTGCCGATGCTCATTCGGAACAAGCTGCCGTCGTTAGCGTGGACGGTGGAGTCAGAGGGCGGGCGTCCCGACCGCCTCCGAGGCGCGCCGGATGCTCCCCATGCCACTTGCGTTTTGCCGCTCGTGTGGCGGGTCTGTTCTCGTGGCATAGCGTGCCCGTGGGCGATCGGTCTGTCAAGCATGTGTGGGCAGGCGTCTCGCAGTTGGGGAGTGGGCCTCTCGCGATTGGGGGCGGGCGTCTCGCCCGCCTTTGAGGTTGGGTAACATGTCCGTTACGCGTACAGCGCCAGGAAAAGCTGCGCTCGCAGTCCCTTTCCCAGTCATCGCGAGGCCGGTCTCATCAGACCAAAAGTCGAGCATGATGCCCGCCCTCAGGCGGTAGCGGCATCTTCATCGCGCAGCTAAACTGAACGTCGTTACCTCAGACGCGGCGGTCCGTCTCGCGGTGGCGATAGTGAAGGTCGAACGCTCCCCAGGAGATGTCAGCATCTTTCGGTGCTTGTTCATTTGTGCATGCCTGCTGCTCGGATCAGCCCGGCTCAGCGCGGGGCAGAGTGTCGCACACGCGGACGAAAGCGAGACCGCCGACGAGTCCGAGATCGTGGCCGGCAAAGAGGTGGTCCACTGGTCGGGGCTACCCGTCTGGGGCGGGAAGGAGGCCAGCGACAGCGGCCACGAGTTGCCGCTGCCGCTGGGCCTGTCGGGCAACGTCTTCTACTCGATCGAACAGAACTTCGATCTGAGCAAGGTGGCGCTCGGCACACCGGGCGGCAAACTGCTCGACCTCGGCAGCCTGGTGCGGGTCACCAATGTCAAGGTGAGCGAAACCGCGACGACCTCGCGCCTGGACGCCTGGGTGCTGCCGTTCCTCAACGTCTACGCCATCGTGGGCTACGTGCAGGGGCATGCGCACATCGACGTCCGGCCGGCGACAATTCCCGGCCTCCGCGCCCACGGGCCGAAACTCGACTTTCGACTCCAATTCGACGGCCCCACGGTGGGGCTGGGCACCACGCTGGCGGGCGGATACCGGCCGTTCAAAGGTCGCGAGACTGTCGTCTTCGGCCTGGCCGACATCAACTTCACGCGGACGTTTCTGGACTTTGAACACGTGGTCTCCATGCTGGATCCGGTGGACGTGGCCGTGCTGAGCATGCGGCTGGGCGTGCGGGAGCGCATTTGTGAGAACACCCCCTTCGGCGCCGCATATGTGTCGCTGTGGGGCGGCGGCATGTACCAGGGCGTCCAGGAGACCATGAAAGGCCGACTGGGCCTGGTGGACCTGCGATTCCGGGCCGACGTCCAGGCCGCCGATCCGTGGAGCGGCCTGATCGGCGGCCGCGTGGAACTCGGCGAGCACCTCATCCTCACCACCGAGGTCGGCTTCGGCGACCGCAAGACCATCATGTTCGAGCTGAACTACCGGTTCTGAGCAGGGGGGCGGGCGTCTCGCCCGCCTCGTTTCGGCACCTGCTCAATCGTCATTGTTTTCCCCGCGTCGAGCCTAGCGGGGCCCGGGGCTGGGGAAAACAGGTGCATGCACTTCCAGCGTGCACAGGGCAGGCAAGATGTCTGCACCACACTGCCATATATGTGTCGCCGCGTGACCACCCCGCCAGTCCCCAGCCCCCAGCTCCTACTCCCCGGCCGAAGGCCAGCCCCGGCCGAAGGCCTTCACCCTTCCGCCAAAACCTGCTACCATGGAGGCTCGGCAGTTGGATTCGACACACCTCAACTTGGAGGCCGGGCTATGAAGGTCACGTTTACGCGCTCGGAATCTTCCAGGACGGCGCTGTCTCGAGCACCGTCAGCAACGATGAGGCCTGTCACGCTCCGCGACGCCGCCCCCGGATAAGGCCGGCGTCTGGCGGTGCAATTTGTTGACCTCCGCTGTTTCCACGGGCGGCGAGGCGTCTCGTCCGCTCTCTGACCGGGCGGAACACCGCCTCTCGGGCCCGTCCCTGCGCGATACGGATTCGGCGGATTGGCACCTGTAAATGGAGGTACTCGCAAGACTCGCGATGGCGGGCGAAACGCGTCAACCCGCCGGAGGCGTCCGCGCGCCCGGTCCCCCGGGCCGCGCGGCGGTGAAACAGAACACTCACTCGCTCAGAAGCAGGAGGTGTACGGACCGATGACGACAACCCCCGCCTTGAACCGGTTGGCTGCACGTAAGGCTCACAAGCTGAACTTCCGGGCGATGGATTCGGTCAGGCAGCGGGGCCCAGCCCCCTGGTCGCACCGTCGGCGACGCCCGAATCTGCTGGTCCTCGGGGCATCGGGGCATGTGGCGGGGGCCTTCCTGCGGCGGCTGAGCGGTCGCCGCGACCTCTTCAATGATCTCGTCCTGCTCGATCGTGACGAGCACGTCCTGGAGAACCGGTATCTGGATCATTCCCGCCTGCGCTACACGTTCGTGCGCCAGGATCTGCGGATCGGCGAGAACGCTGCCGACTACGTGCGGCTGCTACGGCAGTACCAGATCGATATCGTGCTGGACCTGACGGACATGGACACGCTGCCGGTGTTCCAGGCGACCGACGCCGCGGGTGTGAGCTACATCAACACGGCGTTGAACGACGCCCGCGCCGGCGTGCATCAGATGGTGGCGGCCATCCACCCGACGCGGCATCGGCCGCGCCGCGCGCCTCACATCATCAGCAGCGGCATGAACCCCGGTGCCGTCAATATCTGGGTGATGCACGGCGTGCGGAACTTCGGTGTGCCGCGCGAGATCATCCACTTCGAGTACGACACGTCCACGCCTGCGGACGGCTGGCGGCCGCTGATCACCTGGTCCCGCCAGGAGTTCCTCACTGAGACCGTCTGGGAGCCCACCGGCCAGGTCGACGACGGCCAGGTCCGCGTCTTCGACACCAACGCACTGGCCAATCGGCAGAGTCTGCAGCCGATCATGGAGCCGGTCTGCAAGCTGCCGTCCTACCCGCAGGGTTTTCTCATCCTCCACGAGGAGAACATCAAGCTAGCCCAGCGCTTCGGCATCTCCTCAAAGTACATCTATGCCCTGCACCCGCGGACGATGGATTATCTCGTGCAACGCTGGCGCGAACGCGGCACGGTTCTCATCAGTGATCTGGAGGTGGGCGACAACACCTCCATCCCGCTGACCGGCACCGACACCATCGGTGTCTGTCTGGAGTATCCCGACCGGCGGGTCTATTACCTGCATAGCCTGGCCAACGAATCCGTCGTGGGGACCAACGCCACCTGCGCCCAGGTGGCCGTCGGCGTCTGGGCCGCCCTGACCACCATGCTCAGCGAGCCGCTCCAACGGCGCATCTATTTCCCGACCGATCTGTACAACACCGTCTATCCCAACGTCCTGTTTACGAGCCAGCGGGTCGAGCTCTTCGAGTGCAGCCGGGCCAACGGCACGTGGGTCGTGGACAACCACCTGCCCGAACTGCGCCATCGCCTGCCCCGTGGCCAGGAACAGTCGGTGGTGTGAGGGAAGCGGTGAGCTGTGGGCTATGAGCTGTGAGCTCTCAGCTGTCAGCTATCAGCCAGAGGCCCGCTCATGGCCCATCGCCCACAGCTCGTTTTTCGAGATGTGTAGGGAGTTCTGGTCTCAGACCGCTTAATCTCTGCACAGCATTTCGGCTTGCTCGAGCCTCAAGTCGGTAATGTCAGCGGTCGGTTAAAACCGGCCAGCCAAGGTCACTTGGAGTAGGCCGCTCGGCACCGAGGTGGCTCGGATGTTTCTTGCCCCAAGTGCCCTCGGGACAAGGGTGTGGGGCATTGGGGCAGATATCGCTGTCAATGCAGGGAAGACGTTTGCACCACAAGGCTTACGGCTTACAGCTTATAGCCTATAGCTTATAACTCACAGCTCACGGCTCAGAGCTCGGCGGCACGAGGACGGCGATGCCGCCGGAGGAGCGACGTGGCCGCGAGAGCCAGAAGGACGACGGTCGACGGCTCGGGGATGGTGTAGAGCAGCACGCCCGGCGCGGCATCGTAACGATAGCGGATGAACAGGTCCACGCCGTTGAATGTGCCCACCAGCGCATCCTGGCCGAGGCCGGCAAACGTGCTTGCGCCCAGCATGCCGTTCACGGTCACGATCTTGAACTGTTGACCTACGTCGAGTTGGAAGCCGTCGAGCAGTTGCATGCTCAGCGTCCCGCCGAGCGTGGCGTCGCCGAGAACCCACAGCTGGTCGTAGTCGCAGCCGGCGGTCAGCCCGCCCAGCTCGATGAGCAGCGAGCCGGTCGATTCCTGCGTGTAGTCGCCGTTGATCATGATTCGGCCCGGGGAGGTGCCGGGCGAGATGATGCCGGCGTTGACGGTGTCGCCGTGGATGATCCCGGTGCTGATGAGCGTCCCCGCTTCGGGCACCGTCAGGTCGGTCTTGATGTCGCCGAAGGCGATCAGCGTGCCGCCGGTCCAGTCGAGCTTGCCGCCGCCGGTGAGGTCCAGGTCGTGCGTCTGGAGCGTGCCGCCGGTCTGCAGCTGGATGGTGCTGTTGGCGTTGTGCACCCGCGTGATCCCGGCCACGGTGACCGTGCCGCCGTCCTGGATGGTGAGCGTTCCGTTGCCGTTGGACGGGAGGTTGATTGCCTGGCCGCCGAGGATCAGGTTGTTGGTCGTCCAGCTCGAGTCGGCGCCACCGACGGTGACGGTGCCGAAAGAAAGGCTCCCGCCTGAACCGATGACGCCGACGTCGCTCGTGACGCTGGCGCCGTCGGTGATATTGAGTGTGCCCGCACTGCCATGGCCGACGGCCATAAGCCCGTTCACCGTGAAAGTGGATTCGGGGCCGGTGACGTTGATAGTCCCCGTCCCGCCCGCGAGCCCGAGAGCGGCAGAGCCGGTGGACATGCTGCCGCCGTCAACGATGTTCAGCTCGCCCGAGCCCAGGAAACCGACGAGGAGTTCGCCGCCGTTGGTCCACGTGGAGCCGGCGCCGGAGACGAGAGCCGTCCCCGTGACGTCGTAGAGATACCCGATGTATGCGTTCCCGCTGGATACGCCGGCGCTGTTGAAGACGCGCAGTTCGCCCGTGCCCTCCATGCCGACGAAGAGGAGTTCCGAAATGTCCAGCCGTGCGTCGGCACCGTTGACGGCGGCAAGCCCCTCTGAGCCGGCATGGGCGCCGACGAGCGTGTTGCCGGCCGAAACGGTGGCTCCGGCGGCGATCACCAGTTCGCCGTAGCCGTAGTGTCCGATGCGCAGATTGCCTTCCATCTCCCACTTCGAGTTGGCGCCGGTCACCAGCGCCGTGCCCACGGAGCCGCTGCTGTATCCCAGGTAGCCGGCTCCGCCGTCATGCCAGACCCCCTCGTAGAAGAACCCGTCTCCGGTGGTGCGCACCGTGCCGTTGAGGAGCTGCAGCCCGCCGGCCTCGCCAGCCTGCCAGCCTAGGATGGCGGCACCTTCCCACTCGGCGGTCGCGCCGGAGAGCATCGTGAGCATCGGGCCCGTTCCGCCGCTAATTACCAACAGCGGCGGGTCGACGGTGAGAGCCCCGCCGTTCTGCAAGGTGTGCGTGGAGATCACGGTGATGGCATGAACGGACGCCGACGTGGCCAAGGCGATCAACCCTGCCAGAAGCCCCGTCCGAACGTTCAACCGGTTGCTATGCCCCATTCGGATCATATGCTCGCCCTCATCCCTCTCGCATATGCGTTATGAGAACACACCGCATTGGTGCCGTAAACGATGACACCGCGGCCAGCAAGAGCTAGGTCGCCATGCCGGCCGTATGACGCACAAGTCATCCTGCATCATCGCCTGGTGTGTGCTTGGGTTCCTCCTCCGGCCGTTGGGTTTGGTGAAGCCGGCACAAGTGGCCGGCGGCCGCCCGTGATGATGGGCGTTGACCTGTCCCCGTCTGCCTGCTTCCCCGTGCCGTCGGCTTCCCCGTCCTGTCGGGTCGCTAGCCGATACCCCGAACCCACTCGCGGCCGGTCGTCTGCCCCATCTCGCCGCACCGGCCGCCGACGCTACCCCGATACTGGGCGTCAGTCGCGCCGGCTCACACGGGCGGGCGATGTGCCGGCCCAGTAGGGCGGTGCTTTCTCCATTATAGACCGTCCGTTCGGCGCCAACACGACTGCCGCGGTCCTGAGGTGCCGAGTCACATAGTTATGAGTAGTGCCATACTAGTGCTATGTCCAATAACTCGTACGCAAAACCGTCGAAGCTCCCCGGCGGGTGCCCCTTGCCGAGCGCTGCGTTTTTCGACGGATGACCGACCGACGCAACAGTGGCGCTTTATCGGCACAGCTGCTTGGATGTCCACCTCGCAAAGGGATAGAGGCAGGCGAGACGCCCGCCTGCCCCAAGGCGGCTGTCTCCGCAGCGGCGGGTATACTCTGGTCCTTCGCCAGCCCCGAGGCCCCGGTCCCCAGCCCCCGAACGTTGCCTATCGGCCCTGCCCTCCTTGAGACTCGCATCGCCCTTCATCCGCCGCTCTGGCAACTTCGAGAACGCGCAACTCCGTTTGGCCATGCGCGGGAAACCCGAACCTTGAAGTTTCAGCCCCGCAAGGGCGAGCCCATAGCTGACGCCGTGACACGTTCTTGGCGTTTGAGCGGAGGCATCAGGGCGCAGACATCCTGCCCGCATCGTGCGCGCTGGAAACGTGTCCACAACACGGCGGCTGGTGTGACTGCGCGGAGTCTCCCGCAGGCGTGACATGCTGACCAGAACGGCCTTCGCCTGGCGACCGGCGCGCTGTCTGGCGGGGTTGGTGCTCTTCGTCCTTCTCTTACTTACCCGGCGCGAGTTCGAAATGGCGGTAGGGTCCGAGACGAACGGGCCTGTTAACCAGACGACCGCTGTTTACGAGAGAGTCAGAGAGTTCGGCCCGTTGCTCTCGGCGGCCGGGCGAGAACGTATAGGTTCACTGCCGCAACGTGGTGGAGGCGGGTTGAAACAGAGAGCGCGGCCCGTGCAGGCGACAGCGCCGTAACCCTTTGCGGGCATAGGGATACGAAAACGCCCGGCCATTCTCATGGTCGGGCGTTCGCGTTAACTGGATCAGCCGAATGGGTTCGGCTGGATAGATCAAGCTCCCCGAGTAGGACTCGAACCTACAACAACCCGGTTAACAGCCGGGTGCTCTACCATTGAGCTATCGGGGACCGTAATCGGCGGCGGGGCGGCTAAGGCCCGGCGGCCGCGGTTGAGTACTGTAGTCTATCCGGTTTTGCCGGACTGTCAACTGCCGCCGGCGAGGGAATTCGGGGCGGCTGCCGAGCGGCGGGGGACGTGCGGGGATGGTCGGTTATAGGACGGCAGGGGGAGGACCGGCGCGGCGACGCGGAGACACGGCGAAAAAGAAAAAGACGTGGTGAGGGGGAGACGCGGCGAAAGGGGAGACGGCGGGAGTTTGCTATCGCATTTCTCTTCCCCAGGCCCTAGCCCCAGCCCCCGGCCGCATGGCCAAGCCCCTGGCCGAGGCCCTTGCCCTCAGCCCCGGCTGCATGGCCAGGTCCCTGGCCGACGGCCCAGCCCGGGCCGCAGGCCCGGCGGCCTGCGGCCCGCGGGGCGCGACATTAATACTCGCGGGTCTTGGTGATGCCCGGCTGCGGGACGGGGTAACGACCGTCGGGACCGGGCTGCAGCGGCGCCGGCGAGTCGGCGGTCAGCTTGTCCACGTCCGGGGCGAATTCGTGGTCGCAGTTGAGGATCTGCTCGTACGTGATCTCCTGGCCGGTATGGGCGGCCATGCGGCCCATGGAGGTCACCAGGCTGGCCTCGACGCCACGCTTGGTCTCGTTGTAGGGCTTGTCGTTGCGGATGGCGTCGAGCAGGTCGATCCACTCGTTGAGGTACGGATCGCCTTCGCCTTCGGCGACCTTCGACTCCCAGATGAGGTCGGCGTCCTGCATGCTCTGGCTCTTGAAGAGCTTGGAGGGCATGCCGCAGTCACCGCCGCTGGAGACGATGGCCGAGCCCTTGCTGCCGTGCAGATAGCTGGAGTAGATGTCCTTGCAGCCGTTCATGCACCGGCCGTCAAAGAAGAACTTGGTGCCGTCGGCGTAGGTGTACTCGACGGCGTACACATCGAGGTTCTGGTCCACGTAGGTCACGCCTTCGGGGCTCTGGCGATAGTGCCGCGCGCCGAGGGCCTGGGCCTTGACCGGCCAGGCGTTCTTCATCCAGCCCTGGTGATCAATGATGTGGATGTAGAAGTCGCTGAAGTTGCCGCCGCCGGCCCAGAGGAAGCTGTGGAAGCGCTGCACCTGGTACATCAGGTCGCTGACGCCGGGCGGCTTGGGCAGCGAATGGAACGCGCCGATGGGCCCGTGCATGCGGTAGCCGCGCTGCAGGACGATTTCGCCGATGGCCCCGTCATGGACGCGCTTGGCGAGCTCCTGCAGGGCCCGACTGTGCCGCGACATGAGCCCCACGCCGACCTTGAGGTTCTTCTTGTCGGCGGCCTCGGCCAGAGCGAACATGCGCCGCGAGGTAGGGCCGTCGACGGTCACCGGCTTCTCCATGAACACGTGGAGGCCCTTCTCGATGGCGTAGGTGAAGTGAACCCAGCGGAACGCCGGCGGCGTGGCGAAGATGGCGATGTCGCCGGGCCGCAGGCAGTCCATGGCCTTCTTGTAGGCGTCGAAGCCGAGGAACTGGCGCTCCGGGGGCACGTCCACCTTGCTGGTGAACGCAGGCTTGTCGTGCAGGCTCTTGAAGCTGCGGTTGAGGCGATCGGCGGTGATGTCCGCCATGGCCACCAGCTTGATGGGGCCCGGGGTGGACAGGGCATTGGCGGCAGCCCCCGTGCCGCGGCCGCCGCACCCGATCAACGCCACCTGGATGGTGTCGCCCATACCGGCGCCATGCACGGCAGGGATCGCCGTCCCCGCCAGGACGGACGCGGCGGCGATGCGGCCGGACGTTCCGAGAAACTCGCGACGCGAAGATTTGTGGTTCACGGTTTCGCTCATGATGTTCTCCCATTGAGAAAAGACATTTGAGTCCGCCAAACGGAGCAGCCTACTGCGCGTTGTTCAGCAGGTCCAGATTGTCCAACCAAATCTCGGCCTTCGTGGTGCCATTGCTGACGAAGCCGAGCCACTCGAGCGTTCGGAAATCGGGGTTCACGTATTGCAGGCCCGTCCAGCGGGCGATGAGGCGCATCTCGTCGGGCTTGCGATCGAACGCTGACGCGACGGGCTGGTCGAGCGACCAGACAGCGAGGTCCCAAGTTCCGTCGGAGTCCGGGCCGAGGCGGGTGATGATCTCCAGGTGCAGCCACTGGTCGGTCGGCACGTCCACGGCGGGTTTGCCGTGGGCCTGGAGCTTGCCGTCACGAATACGCAGGTGTGGCCCGGAGCGGTAGGAGGAACCGGCGTCGCGCCATTCGTGGTAGAAATGCCCGCCGGGGCCGACGCGGATGTCGAACGCGAAGCGAGTCCGTCCGCGCACATGGGAGGGCGTATACCAAAAGTGGGGGTTGAACTCGTGCTGGAGGCCCGGCGCGTCGGTCAGCTTCAGGCACTGCTTGCCGGCGGGACTGGACTCGCTCACCACGGCAATGGCATCGCCCTTTTTCTCGACGTTGGGATGCGACTTGGCCGCCGCGACGCCGAGCGGCGATGCCTCGAAGTCCTCGCGCAGACTGAGCGGCGGCGGGGGAGGCGGGGGCGGCGCGAACTCGATGGGCGGATACTTCACGCTGTTGGCCAGTTCGATCCATTCCTGCGTGCCGTACACGCCCGCCTTGGACGGATCGAAGGGCTTGAAGCCGATCTTCTCGGCCGGTGAACCGGGCTTGAGCCGGAAGTCGCCGTTCTTGGCGTCCACGAACATGGGGTCGGCGACGATCGAACCGGCGTCCTTGCCCGTCTGCTGCCAGGCGGCCAGGTCCCTTTGGCCGTCGAAGACGACCGGTCCGGCGGTGTTCCAGTAGAGATTGTTGGCGATATGGACGTTCTCGTCCGCCCAGCGCCCGTCGAGGAGCTTGCCCTGATCGTAGAGCACGATGTTGTTGGTGAACGAGAACGAAAGATGGGGCTCGGCGCGAGTGCGCTGGATCTGGTGGATGAGGGCGAAGGCGAAGATGTTGTTCCGGATGACGTTCTCGCGGCCGTAGTGCTGGTGATAGCCGCCGGTCTTGGTGTTGTAGACGAGGTTGTTCTCGAGGACCATCCAACTGGTGCCCTCATCGTTGTAGAGGCCCCAGCCGCCGTAGGAATAGGCGTAGATGTCGTGCACGACGTTGTGGCTGACGGTGGTGCCGGCCGACGGTCCGAGCGTGTAGACGGCCCCCATGTCGCTGAGCACGCCCCAACCAATGTGGTGGATGTGGTTCAACTCCACGGTGTTGCGAACGCACGGGCTCTCGGCGTAGCCCCATCGCCAGCCGAGCGAGACGCCCGTGTAGCGCAGGTCGGCGATCTCGTTGTGCGTGATGCGGTTGTCGGGACTGTGGCCGACCCACACGCCGATGCCGGCGGGGAAGATATGGCCACCGTCGCGGATGATGTTGTTGTCCACCACGATGTGGCTGGTTTGCAACTCCTTTTGCTTCTGGATGGTGGTCTCGCCGATCCGCACGCCGCCGGCGCCGAGGTCGTGGATGTACGTGCGTTCGACGCGGCAATCGCGGCAGCCGCGCCGGAACCACACGGCGTAGCCTCCGATATGGGCGATCTCGCAATCCTGGATCCGCACGTGGTGGGCGCCGTCAGCCATGATCACCGCGGGCACGGTGACCGCGGCCTGGAGGCCCTTCCAATCCGCATCGCCCAAACGGTAGTCGGCGTAGCGGAAGCTCAGACCGCTCAGCACGATGTTCTGGACGAACTGGCCGGCTTCGGGCTTGCCAACGAAGTGCACGAACGCCTCGGCCCGCGGAGCGATGACCTCGGCGGTGGTCATGTCCTCGCCGGGCCGGGGAATGTAGGAGAGCTTGCCGTCGCGGGTCAAGTGCCATTCGCCGGGGGCGTCGAGAGCCTCAGCCACGTTCTCGACGTGAAAGCGCTGGCTCGGACCCCACTTGAACAACTGCCAGGCCGTGCCCGTACGGACGATGACGCGGTTGGTGGCGGGGTCGAAGTGGGCGATATGCGTGCGCACGATCTCCCACGACTCGTAGATGACCAGCAGGGCATCCTGCATGTCGGGCCATTGCTTGACGTCGCCGGGGCGAACGATGAAGGCTCGCGTGGACAGATCGGCGGCCTGGCCGGTGGCCGGGTCGATGCCGTGGTCGATCTTGTCGACCATGTAGTGGTACCACTTGTTGGGCGTGCGGGCGCGGACGGCTCGCTGGCCGTTGACGAACAGCTGCTCGAAGCGGGGTTGGCCGTCGCGCACGGCGGGGACGTCGGCCGTCCAGACGCCGTTCTCGCCACGGACAAAGCCGGTGATCTTTTCGCCGCCGGTGAAGACGGGCCGGGCACCGGGAGCGGCTTCGTAGTACACGGGGGCGCGGTCCGTGCCGCTGTCCTCAGGCTCAAAGACGACCGGCTCGGTGAGCGGATACGTGCCGCTTGCGAAACGGACGCGGATCGGCTCGTTGCGCGGGCCCGATGCCGCGAGTCGCCGAACGGCATCGCGGGCGCCCGCCAACGTGGCCAGCGGGCCGTCCGTGCCGTCGGCGTTGGGCTCGGCGAGCTTGCCGGACCACGTGTCCTTGCCCGCAGGCGAGACGTAAAGCGTCTCGGCAGCGAGGCTGCGGCCGAACAGCGCGAGGCCGAGTGTGACGAAGGCCGCGATCCGCCGAACGCGCAGAGCATTGTTTCCGAGCATGCGTATCCTCCTCGGTCGATAGGCTGGTGGCCGAAAGCGTATCGCTTCGAGGAGAAATTGCCAAATGGCAGGCGGGGGGTGGGCGTCTCGCCCGCCTATTTTCGGCGCATGCTGACAGAGCCAGGATCAACGAGAATAGATTGCGAGCACAACTATTGTCTGCTCGAGTTGCGGCGGCTCGCCCGGCGGCTCGCGTTGGTTTGCGGTTTGACCGGGCGGGAACGGCGCCCATCATGCATGCTGGGCGACCATTATGCATGATGATGGACGCGCGTCATTCGAGGCGGGCAAGATGCCCGCCCGGCGCTAGTTCATGCTGCCGCCCTGGGCGGCGGCCTCGCGTTGAGCCTTCTGAGCCTGGAGCGTCCTGGCCAGCGCCTGCAGCTCCGTGATGAGAATCTCGGCCCGCTGGAGGATTCGCGTCTCGCCGAGAATCAGTTGCCGGATTTCCACCGCGTCGGCGGGCAGCAGGGCGGCGGCGAGCAAGTCCACCAGTTGCTCGAGCGACAGCGAGTTGCCGCACATGCGGCGAAGCTTGTGCACGGCTTCGATGCCGTCGAACACCGGCAGATACAACATCTGCCGACAGAGCTGCGCGGCGGCGAACTCGGCATCCTGATCGAGAGCGCTTTTCTCAGGCGTGATCGCTTCCAGCCATGCTCGGCGGTATTCTCCGGACCGGTCCTCGTCCAGCACCCGGGCTCGGCAGATCCCTACGAGATTGATGAAGTATCGGCCATCGCCCGTCCGGAAGCAGTCGCGGATCAGGCCCACGCAGACCACCGGGTGAATGCGGGCCAGCAGCGTGTGGTAGAAGGGCTCATAGCCGGGCAGGAGGAAGGCCATGGCCATGAGCGCATTGTCTTCCATGGCGTCGCTGACCAGCTGCCGGTAGCGCGGTTCATGGATATGCAGCGGCAACGTCGCCCCCGGGAGCAGGACGGCGTTGGGCAGCGGGAACAGCCCCAAAGCATCGTTCAGAGGCGGCACGATCGGTTCGTTCATACTCACTATTATTATACCCGACGTCGTAGCGGGAACACTGGTTTGTTGCGCACGTCGCAGTGATGAAGCCGCAGCTCGTGCCGGATAGGCTTCATCCCGTCCGACCGTCCGGTTGGTCTTTTCACGAGCGAGTGCACGCTTGTACGACAGTCGAGCGGATCGGGAAGTCGGTTCAGTGCGCCTGGCCGTTGCCGGGGCCTTGGTAGGGTTGTCGGGTGAGCACCTCCATCAGGAGACGGATCGTGCCCTGAACGAACTGCAGGTTGGCGTGGCTGGGAATCTGCATCGGGCGGACCATGGCGAAACCCACGGCGGCGTGGATGATCTGCCAGGTGAGCCACTCGGCGGGAACGTCGTTGCGGATCTGGCCCGCGTCCTGGGCCTCCTTCATGACCGAGGCCAGCGAACGGACGTATCGTTCGTAGTGATCGCGAATCGCCTGGAGGATGGCGGGTTCGGAGATCTCGGTCGAGGCGTGGAACAAGAGCTGGTAGACGCTGGCCGTGTACGGGTCGGACGTGGCCGGGTTGGAATACATCATGTTCTGGAGCTTCTCCAGCGGCGTGCGGGCGTTGGCCGTGGCAAGCTCCCAGTTGCGGAACGCGCGGTCGCCCACCTGCTCGATGAGGGCGATGAACAACTCGTGTTTGTTCTTGAAGTGGCGGTAGATGATGGGCTCGCTCACGCCGGCTTCGGCGGCGATCATGGCCGTGGTGGTTCCTCGGTAGCCGTGGCGCGCGAAGCAGCGGGCTGCCGATTCCAGCAACTGCTGCTTGCGGTCTGGTGCTTTCATTCGGGCCATGAAGCGAACAAATCCTCTCGTGGGTTGGATGACCGCCAGCTGAGTCCGTCGGCGATATTCTAAACGCCCGCGGGCGGGGACTCAAAGCACGGGCAAGGGCCTGGGGGCTGGGGACTGGCGGAGAAAACATGGACGCCCGGAGTTGCGGATCCCGCGCGAGCAGCGCGGGCCGACGTGACCGGTATAATGGGGATGAAGGGGGCGACGGCTTTCTCGAAAAGGGGGCTGCCTTGAACTTCGAATTGGCGGCTTGGTTCGCGGGCCAGGTGACCGCGGCGGTGGGGGCCGGCGTCCTGGGATGGCGAGTGTCGCAGGCCCGGCCGCGGGCCTGGAAGCAGGCGGCGGTAGTCGCGACGGTGCTCATGCTCGCCTGGCCGCTGATGCGTTTGTTCCCCGCTCACGTGATCCGCTGGTTCGGGACCGAACCGGTCATTTTCCTCGAGGTCACGGGGATTGTCGTGCCCGCGGTCCTGCTGTTCACCATCGCCGCACGTCAAGCGCGAACGCCCGGCCAGCGACGGGCGGTCCGATTGCTGATCCCGGTGTGCTGCCTGTACTTCGTGCGATACGGCGTGTGGATGGTTCGTCCGCCGTTGGGCGATCTGGGGGCCACGCAGATCGAGGGGGGAGTCTGCCGGCAGTCCACAGGCTACACTTGTGTGGCCGCCTCGCTGGTGACACTGCTGCGGGCATACGGCTACCCGGCCAGCGAGACGGAGATGGCTCGGCTGAGTTTCACCGAGCGGGACTGGGGCACGACCGACAGCCGGGCCGTGGCCGCGTTGCAGGAACGGTTGCGCGGCGAACCGGTCGAGGTCTGCTACGAAACCATGGATTACGAGCGGCTCAAAGCCGTGCCCAAGCCGTGCGTGGTTCCCATCCGATGGAACTACTTCGTGTCGCACATGGTGCCCGTACTGTCGGCGACCGATGACACGGTCCTGTTAGCGGATCCGCTGACCGGTGTCACAGAAAAGTCCGCCCGCGAGTTCCGCGCGGTGTGGCACCGACGCGGCATCTTTCTGATCGATCAGCGGCCGCTATCCCGGAGGTCATTGTGAGCGTCCCCCATTCGACCGACACGTTCAACCAGCACGCAGGGATCTATGAACTGCTCATCGACTGGCCGCGGCGGTTGTCGGTCGAGGAGCCGTTCTATCGACAGGTCTTCCAGTCGGTCGGCGTCAAGCGCGTGCTCGACGTGGCGTGCGGAACAGGTCACCATGCGGCCATGTTTCATTCGTGGGGGCTCCAGGTCGAGGGCGCGGACCTCAGCCCGGGCATGATCGCCGAGTGTCGGGCGCAGTTCGGCGAACCGACCGGATTGCGATGGGTGGTCCGCGGCTTCCAGGAGCCCGTCGGATCGGGCGAACCGTTCGATGCCGTGCTGTGCGTGGGCAACTCGCTGGCCCTGGCGGATGATGTGGCCACCGTCGAAAGGGCCGTCGCCAACATGCTGGAGGCGCTGCGGCCGGGAGGAGTGGTGATTCTGGGGCTGCTGAACTTGTGGTCGCTTGTGCCGGGCCGGACCGTCTGGCAGAAGTGCAAGCGAGTCTCGTACGCCGGTGGCGACCACGTCGTGCTCAAGTCCATTCATCGCTGCGGCAACCGTGCGCACATCAGCTTCGTGGATCTGGAGCTGGGAGCGTCCACCGTCTCGCCGCGCTATGACACTGCCGAGCTACTGGGCTTGCGAGCCGAGGATCTGCTCGAGTGTATCCACCGGCACGGCGGAACCGAAGCACACGTTTACGGTTCGTACCGGTTCGAGCCCTACGTGCCATCGCAGAGCGGCGATCTGATCATCACCTGCCGACGGAACGCCACGATCTGATGATGGTTGCCGGTCGGGGAATCTCCGGCGAGAGGGATTGGCGGAACGTCGCTGGACATGGACGCCACACAACCGGTTTAATGCTGCCGGCAACGCACGCCCGGCCTTGAGTGCACCTCCTACAATGACAGACCATGGCTTCCATCGCGCTCAGGGTAGTTGCGTTCGCATCCGTCTGGCTGCCGGTGAATCTCACGGTTCACGCGGCAGACCCGACACCGATCGACGCATCGGCAATGATCATCGGCGATCCGGCCGTTCAAGAGGATTTGCGCTGCACATCGAAGCAGAAGCAGGACATTCGTCAGCTGCTGGACAAGCTGGAACAGCCCATCTGGGTTCTTCGGGATTGGCCGCCAGACAAGAGCCGCGATCGCCTTGCGCCGCTGATGGCGGAACTGCAGACCGGAATCGACCACATTCTCACGCCCGCACAGTGCAAGCGTTTTGAACAGATTCAATTACAGCAGCGCGGTCCCGCTGCCTTGCTGGATCCCGACACGAGCGAGGCAGTGGGGCTGTCGGCCCATCAGAACACGCAGGTGCGAGCGGTCATCGAGGATACCCAGGCCAAACTACGCAAGCTCGGGCCGATGCCCGCCGGCGAGGCGGAAATCCGGCAATACTACAGGACGCTGGACGACCTGCGGTCTCGCGAGCAGGATCTCTTGCTGGCCATCCTCGACGACGAGCAGAAGAAGGCCTGGGCGGCATTGCGAGGCAAGCGGTTCGATCTGAGCCGGCTTCAGCCGCTCACGGTGCGGGCACCGGAATTACAGGATGCCACGGCGAAGGAAGTCTGGATCAATTCGGAGCCGCTGAGCCTGGCCGGCGTGCGCGGGCGGGTAGTGATCGTGCACTTCTGGACGTTCGGTTGCATCAACTGCATCCGCAACTACGAGTGGTACAAGGGCTGGCAGCGGGACTTCGCCTCCAAGGATGTGACCCTCATCGGCATTCACACGCCCGAAACGACGGGCGAGCGGGATGGGGCACGGCTGCGAGCCAAAGTCGCCGAGCACGGCCTGAGCTTCCCCATTCTCATCGACAATCATCGACAGAACTGGGATGCCTGGGGCAACAGCATGTGGCCGAGCGTGTACCTGGTCGATCGGGTCGGCCGCGTTCGTTATTGGTGGTACGGCGAGTTGAAGTGGGGCGGCCACGATGGCGAAAAGCACATGCGTGGCCGAATCGAAGAGCTCTTGCGCGAACCGGCCCCAACCTCGCCGCCATCCGGTCAGCAGGCGACACCCCAGAACGCCGGCTCATAGCTCACAGCCGATAGCTCAGAGCGGATACGCGAACGGCTGGCCGGTGGATCACCAGCCAGCCGCCCGCATCGGAGTCGCGAATCCATTACGCCGACTTGTCGGCGCCGATCATCTTGGCCAGTCCGGCCACGTGAGCGAGCATGGCCCCAGCCTGCGACGAGAGTTGTTCGGCTGCCGCGGCTGATTGCTCGGCTCCTGCCGCGTTGGCCTGTGTCACCTTGTCCATGGACGTTACGGCCTGGCTCACTTGCTCGACACTGTGGGCCTGATCCTGCGAAGCCGTGTTGATCGATTCGAGGAGCGTAGAGACCTCGGTCACGTCCTGGGCGATGGCCTGGAGAGCGGCCGCAGCCTGGGCGGTTACTTCCTTGCCCTGGCGGGCCCGCGCGACCGCATCTTCGATCAGTGCGGTCGTCTCCTTGACCGCACCGGCCGAGCGAAGCGCCAGCCGGCGAACCTCCTCCGCCACGACGGCAAAGCCCTTGCCGTGCTCGCCCGCGCGGGCAGCCTCGACGGCCGCGTTCAGCGCCAGCAGGTTGGTCTGGAAGGCAATCTCTTCGATCACCTTCACGATCTTGCCGACTTTCTCGGACGCTTCGTTGATGCCGGCCATGGTCTGATCGAGTTGGACCATGGTCTGGCTGCCTTGTTCCGAGGTGGATCTGGCACGGTTCGCCCGCTCGTTGGCCTGCGAAGCGCTCGTGGCGCTTTCACGAGCCTTGGTGGTCATCTCCTCCAGAGCAGCCGCAGTCTCCTCCAAGGCGCTTGCTTGCTGGTTGGCCCCCTCAGCGAGCTGCTGGCTGGTGTCGGACACCTGGCTGGCCGCATCGTTGACTTGTTTGGCGCCCTCGGTCATGCCCTTGATGGCGCGGCCGAGCGGACGGCTGATGCCCGCCGTGACAAACAAAGCGACCAGACTGGCCACGCCCGCCGCTCCCAGGCCGATGATAACGCTCGAGACCTTCACCGATCGGCCGGCGTCCGCCTGCGTGGTTCGGATCGTATCCATGGCCGCCTTCGACTGCTCGTCCATCTCCTTGACCGCGGCGTAGAACTCATCCTCATACGCGCCCACGCCGATCAACCAGTCCCAAGGGGCAAAGTAGGTCAGCTTGACGATCTTGTCGCGGGGCTCAGGATCCGACGGGTTCTTCCAGGGGTATTTGAGATCCGCAACCTGACCGGGTTGCAGCGTAAGTGCCATGCGACAGGCTTCCTGGATGAACGACCGGCCTTCGCTGTCGCGCACCTCCCAGAGATTCTCGCCGTCGCGTTCGCCGTTGCGGGAGATCACATAGTGGCCGCGAGTCGCACCGGTTGCGTTCAGAACGTACACGTATCCCGACTGCCCGATGCTGATGGACATGATGGCCTGTCGCAGGCTCTCGGCACTTTGTTCGGGAACACCGACGAAGAGCATACCCACGACCTTCTTCTGGTCATCCAGGAGGGGCTTGTAGGCCGATACGCACCACTGGCCGACGACGAAGGCCCGGCCCTGATAGGTCTCGCCCTTCAGCACCTTGGCGATCACCGGATCGGGCGTCCCGTCGGGCGTGATGGCTGGGATGTACGTCCCGATGGCGCGCGTGCCGTCGGTCTTGAGGATGTTGGTGCACACGCGGACCATGTCGCCGGCCTCGTTCATCCGCTGGAAGATCGTGCAGTTGCTTCCGACCAACTGCCGGACTTCGTCCACCAGCGGCGACGGTTCGGACGCCTGAGCGTTCTGGCCGAGCCATGTGTCGCCGGCCATCATCCGCGGCAACTGCACCCGGATCTTTTCACTCGTCAACTGGTTGACCGCCTCCCAGGTGACCATCTCGCTGTCGAAGCGGACGCCGCCTGCGCGGGCCAGTTGATCGCCGGCCACGTTCAGATCGGAGTTCACTTTCTGCTGCAGCAACTCCTGCTGAGCCTGACAGGTGGCGTACATGTCGCGAGCGATATTGGCCAATCCGTCGCACGCCGTTTCGACCAGTTGTTCGCGAGTCTTCTCGATGTTCCGGGTGAGGGCGGCCTCGGTGGCGTCAAAGGACTTCTTGAAGCCGCCATTGGCCTGCACGAGCAGGGCAACCGCGGTGATGGAGACCGGTATGGCCGCCAGGCCAACCATGGAGATCATGAGTTTGCGCTGTAGTGTCATGTTCCAGCTCCCAGATGCAGAGTAAAGTAAGTGCGATACTCTTACATGCTCGGCAGATGAGGGCTGAGCAATTAGCCGGGCCGCCATAGGGATTCTCCCCCAGTACGGTAAAATAGCTTCAGATAGAGAAATAGAGCACAGCCTGACCCAAAACGGAGTGCACCGCTGCCCGAATGGGTTGAAAATTATAGCTGATTATCCGGAAGTAGGCTGAGGCTCGCCTCGGCCAGATTCGGCGCCCCACGCCGGGGAACGGCCGTCCGGTCTCCCGCCGACCGGCCAGACGGCCGAGAGCAAGAGGGGGTAAGCGCAGACTCTCTGCCGCGTCACGGACCAGCCAGAACGCTCGTTTTCACACGGCCGCCGCGCGAGGCGGATTCGGCAGGAGCGGCATTACAGCATGCCGGATTGCTTGGCGTACTCGAAGACGCCGCCGGCCTCGATGATGGGTGCGACATCGCCCAAGGGCTTGAGAGTGTGCGACTCACCCGTGCGTTTGTTGAGTAGCTTGCTCCCGGCGACGTCGATCTCGACCTCATCGCCGGTCTTGAATTTCTCGACCAGCCGCTCCTGCGACTCGAAGGGGATGAGATAACCGCCGTTCACGCTGTTGCGATAGAAGATGCGGGCGTAGAACTCGGCCACCACCGCCTTGATGCCGGCCTCAGCCAGGGCGAGCGGAGCGTGCTCGCGCGAACTGCCGCAACCGAAGTTCTTCCCACCGATCACCACCACGTAGTCACTGCGGGTGTTGTTCGGGTCGGTCTGGTCCACGAAGGGGATGTGACCGGCAGGCAGACCGGCCTGAGCCTCCGGCACGCCGCTCAGGGCGTATTTGCCGAACAGCTTGCGTTCGTCCGGGATGGCCGGGTTGTACATGAGGTAGTTGGCCGGGATGATCTGATCGGTGTCGATGTCATCGCCCAGGACGTACGCTTTACCCTTGATGATCTGGTCCATGAGTCTGCCTTGTTCGCATTTCATTACTGGGCCGGTCCCGAACCTCCACAACCGGGGGCCGGCAGCCGGTCGTCCTGCGGGGTTCACGAAGCTCGCAGGCGTTCATCGCCCCGCCGATACGGGTTGGGGAAGATTATACGGTAAGCGTCCACGAGCGCGAAGGACTCACGGGGCGGGGATCGGCCGGGGCGGCGTCGGCCTGTGGCGGGGCGACTCGGGCACGCGGGCGTTCCGCAGTTGCTCGCTCAGATCCATGCCGTCGATGGGCGGAAACGATTCGAGCCGGTGGGTCTCGCCGAGCAGCCCCAGCACGGTGGGGGCATAATCGACCAGCCGAGCCAGCGGGATCTCGCCGCCTGCCGGCAGATCGGGCCCCACAAAGAACATTGGCAAGTGCATGTCGCGGTACAGCGTCGAGCCGTGGCCGGCCTTCTCGCCGGGGTACAACAGCCAACCGTCGGCGGCGAAGACCACCAGGTCGCCCGTTCGCGGTGAGTCGAACATCTCGACCACCTGCGGCACGAAGTCCGGATGCGGCGATGCGGCGGTGGCTGCGAGCCATTCCCGCGACTCGTGCCAGCCCGCGCGGATGAATGCCGCCAGCTCGGGCGATTGCAGGTATCCGAGTGGATCGCCTTCGTACTCGATGATGCGATACTCTTTGCGACTGTTCCGGATCCGCCGTTGAACGGTGAGCGAGCCCTGACGCGACCAGGCACGCACGGTGTCGTCGTCGCCGCGAGCTGCCACCAGACCGACCGCCGGCACGTCATGCAGAGCCGGATCCAGACGCGCCCACGTGATGACCTCCGGTGGTTCGGGCCGGTGGAGCCAGCCGCGCTGTCCGCGAAGGTGGATCATGGCCACGCGTCCGGCATCGACGCTGGCCACGGCGTCATCATCCTGAAGCGTCTCGAACCGGTCGGCGAAAGCGACTTCGTTCAACGGAGTGGTGCGGACGCGCAGCCTTCGATGCTTTCGAAGCCAGCGAATGAAATCGAAGTCCTGGCCCGGGCGGATGGGGGCCATGCCGTGGTCCGCCAACAGCACGAAGTACGTGGACTGCGTAAGGCCGGCGGTTGCGATTGCGCCCGTGATGAGTCCGACGGCCTGATCGATGTTCTCGAGAGCGGCTGCGTATTCCGGCGAATCAGGACCCCAGCGATGGCCGGTTTCGTCCACGCCCGGGTAGTACGTGTGCAGAATAGTGGGCCATTGCCCGACCCGCCGGGCAATGTCGAACACTGAAGTTATCGACTCGGCCACCTGTCGATCCACCGCCGTGTAGTTGCCGAATGCCCAGCCCCAGGTGAACACGTCCTGCAGGTCGAGGCTGACCGTCGCTCCTTTGTGCGACTGGGCGAGCACGCTAACCGTGAGCCGGTCGGACAGGATGTCGTATAGCGTCGGTGCGTCGATATGCTGGTTGACCGTCCAAGCCGTGGGTATGGTCATGTAGTAGTTGCTGAGCAACCGGCTTCGTTCGAACCAGAAGTTGCCCATGATCCCGTGATGACCGGGGAATCGACCGGTGATGATGGATGCGTTGTTGGGGTACGTCACCGAGGGCAAGCTGGAGATAGCGTGCCCTACCTGTACGCCGCCTTCCACGAATGTGCGACGGATGTTCGGCAACAGGCCGGCGTCGAGCATCTCGCGCAGGACGTGTACATCCATGCCATCGGCGACGAACACGACGACGTTTCGCGATGGTCGCTCGACGTCGCGTCCGAGCTGGAACCGCGCCGGTCCGCTCGGTGCGCATCCGGCCAACTGGACTACCGAGGCGAGCACGACCCAACAGAACCGTAGCGAATGTCGCATGATCCGCATGATATAGCCAGTAAAAGCAACAGGCCCGAGGAACGTTCCCTTCGGGCCTATTGTATGCAGTCCGATGCGTTTATACGAACCGCCTCAACTGGCTTTGCGGGCCACCGGGTCCCAGGTGATGCGCTTGCCCGACCGATAGGCCAGGTTGGACAGGTGCGAAGGCAGCAGCGAGCTGACGCCCAGCTCGACCGGAGCGTTGGTCTGCTTGCCCGAGCGGATGCACTCGATCCAGTTGTGCTGGTGGACGCCGTGCTGATTCGGCCAGTGAGCGGCGGGCTTGCTGCGGTCGCCCTCGGCCCAGACCTTGATGTCGTTGCCGCGGACTTCCATGGTCCCCTTCGTGCCGTACAGGATGAAGCCGTCGCCTTCGAAGCCGTTGGTGAAGTTACCGGTGAACGACAGCGAGAACGTGCCGTAGTCGATGATCGCGTTCACGACGTCGGGGGTCTCCCAGTACTTCACGCCGTAGACGCCGCCGTTGCACACCGCCGACTTGGGCACGGGCTCGCCGAGCAGCCAATGCACGTTGTCGATCACGTGCACGCCGACGTCGGTGACCAGCCCGCCCGCGTAATCCCAGTACCACCGCCAGGCCGTGTACCGCAGCGGGTCGAAGGAGACCTTGTGCTTGCAGGGCGCCTGGAACTGCTCCCAGTCGATGCGGGTCGTGTTCCAATTCAGGTCGGGCTGAGTCCGCTTGGCAACCGACTCAGGCGTGAACGGGTCTTCGGCCGCGATGTAGTTACGGCAGTCGTAAGCCCGGACAAAGTGAATGTCGCCGAGCTTGCCTTCGTCGATGAACTGCTTGGCCTGCAGGTAGTTCATCTGGCTGCGGCGCTGCGTGCCGATCTGGATGGTCAGCCCTTTTTGCTTCTTGGCGGCCGCCAACATGGCCTCGCCTTCTTCGATCGTGAAGCTGAAGGGCTTTTCCTGGTAAATGTGCTTGCCCGCTTCGCAGGCGGCGATGAACGGCTTGGAGTGCCAGTGGTCGGGCGTGGCGATGACCACCGCGTCGATGTCCTTGTCGTCGAGCACTCGGCGGTAATCGTTGTAGCGGTTGATCTTCACGCCGGTGTGGCCCTTGCTGGCCATGGTGGCGTTCAGGACCTTTTCGGCATAGTCCAGGCGGAACTCGGCGACGTCATTGATGGCCGCGCAAACCACGTTGTCGGCGCGGCAGGCGGTGTTCGCATCATGCAAGCCCTGGCCGCCGCTCCCGATGATGCCCAGGACGATCCGGTCGTTGGCACCAATCCGACGGGTAGCCGCACGGGCGGTTCGGGCGGCGAACATGGAACCGGCGGCCAAGCCGGCGGCCGTCCGGGTGGTGGCGGACAGGAAATCACGTCGCGACAAGTTCTTCGGGCTGGCCATGCAGTTTACCTCCAAAGGGGACGGCCCACGGGCCCAGGCTCCGGCCGGCTCGAGGGAGCTGGCGGGCAGGCCCGCTATTTTGACGGGTATTCTATCGGACGGGCAAGGGGGCTCAAGCGCCGGCGAGGCGGGATGTCCAGCCGCAGCGGCCGGCGGAGCGAAGCATTGCCGAAAGCGGGAATTGCGGGCGAGGGGGGGTGATGCGCTATCTGTTCCGGGAGAATCTTTCCGTGTGGAAAAGTTGTGGATAACCCTTGGCACGGAGGGCGGTTGTGGGTACAGTGTTGGCTTACGGAGTGGGCCGTGACATGAGATGATCGCAGCCCAGGGACAAGGGCTGACCTGCGTTTGGACACGGAGGTCCGGGAGACCATGTACCTCAAGCGCCTCAGCTGCTTCGGTTTCAAAAGCTTTGCCGATAAGACGGATTTCGACTTCAAACCCGGTATCACCGGGATTGTGGGGCCGAATGGTTGCGGCAAGAGCAACGTCGTGGACGCCATTAAATGGGTGCTGGGCGACCAATCCCCCAAGAGCCTCCGCGGCAAGCAGATGCAGGACGTGATCTTCAACGGCTCGGGCACGCGCCGCAGCGCGAGCATGGCCCAGGTCGATCTGACGTTCGACAACTCCGACCGCCGCCTGCCCATCGAGGCTGACGAAGTCTGCATCACGCGGCGATTGTACCGCTCCAACGAAAGCGAATACCTCATCAACGGCGAAGTCCGGCGGCTCAAGGACGTCAAAGAGCTGTTCATGGACACGGGTATCGGCGTGGGCGGCTATTCGATCATCGAGCAGGGGCAGGTAGCGCTCCTCCTGCAGGCCAACCCCTCCGAACGACGGCTCATCTTCGAGGAAGCCGCCGGCATCAGCCGTTACAAGGCCCGCAAGAAGGAAGCCGAGCGCAAGCTGGAGCGCGTCGAGCAGAACCTCCTGCGAATCGAGGATATCGTCGAGGAACTGGAAAAGCGGCTGCGCAGCATCAAGTACCAGGCGGGCAAGGCACGCAACTTCCAGGAATACGACAAACAGCTTCGCGAGAAGCGGGCGACGTATTCGCTGGCCGAGTATCACAAGCACACGATCCGCCGGGCCGAACTCGAGCAGGTAACGGCCCAGTTGAGCGACCAGGCCACGGAGTTGCGTACGATCATTTCCGGCGCCGAGGCTCGCGCTGCCGCACTGGATCGTGACGTGATGGTGCTCGACGCCGAGGTCCGCCAGATCGAACAGCAAATTCTCGGTAACGCGTCGGAGATCACCGCCAATCGCGAGCGGGCGTCGCAGTCGCGGCAGCGGGTCGAGGAATTAGCGGCTGCCCGTACGCGGGCTCAGCAGCGGCTGGCCGCCGAACGGCAGCGGTCGCTGGCGTGGCGACAGCAAATCGAAGGCGTCGAAGAGCAGGCTGACTCGGTGGAGTCGGAACTGGCCGAGGCCAACGCCGCCGTGGACCGGCTCTCGAACGAGGATCGCGAACTGGCCCGCCAGCTGGCGTCGCTCCAGGCTCGCAGCGAGGACGAGAAGGCCGGCATCATCGACCTCATGCGGCGCACGGCTCAACTGAACAACGAAATCAGCTCGCTCCAGCAGCGCCGCCAGCAACTCGAGGATAACAAAAGCCGACTCACCGCACGGCTCGACCAGGTTCGCGCTGAGCTGGAACAGTTGATGAGCGTCCGGGCCGAAATCGCCGAGAAGGGCGAGCAGATCGCGGCACGGTTGGCGGATCACCAGACTCAATTGGCCGAGAAACGCGAAGAGGCCAGCCGACTGGACGCCGCCCGTGCGGAGCTGAACCAACAGATTGCCGCGGCCAAGGAGTATCGCAGCGGGCTGATGAGCCGTCGGCAGCTGTTGAGCGATTTGGATCGCCAGCTCGAAGGCGTCGACGCCGGCGTGCGCGAAGTGCTGCGGCGCATGCAGAACGATCCGTCGGGCGAGACGTTCCGATACGTCAAGGGCATGGTCGCTGATCTGGTGACCGCCGACGTGTCCAACGCCATGCTGATCGAGACCGCCTTGGGCGATTATGACCAATACCTGGTGGTGGAAAGCAGCCGGGCGTTTCTCGATGACGCGAGCCTGCTCGCCGAGTTTCCCGGCCGCGTGCGGGCGATCTGCCTCGACCGCATCCCGCCGTTCGTGAACGGGCGGGACTTCTCGCAGCAGCCGGGATTCGTGGCCTGCGCCATGGATCTCGTCAAGTGTGCTCCCGAGGCCGAGGGGCTGATCAAGCATCTGCTGGGCCGCACGATCGTGGTCGAGACGCTGGCCGACGCCGAGCGAATGGCGGCACAGAATCCGCCGGCGTACCGGTACGTGACGCGAGCGGGCGAGTTGCTTGACAGCGAAGGCCGCTGCCAACTCGGACCGGCCGGCGCCGGCGCGGGCCTCATCAGCCGCAAGAGCGAGCTGCGCGAGATCGAACACCAGATCGCCGAGGTGGATGGCCGCATCGCGGTCATGAGCGAACGGTTGGAGCGGACGACGGCCGACATCCTGCAGCTCGAACGCACGCAGGAAGAACTGCGGGCGGCCATCGCCGAGACGAACAAGGCCCAGATCGAGACCAACGCCGCCCGTCAGGCGAACGACAACGCCATCGGGCGACTCACTCACGAGCAGCCGCTGTTGACGGGTGAGATCGAGGCCATCGACGTGCAGATCCGCGACGCGGCCGAGCGAGCGGCCCGCAGTGCCGAAGCGGTCGCCCAACTCGAACAGGAGAACATTGAGCGGGAGAACCGGGTCAAGGAGATCGCCGAGCAGATCGACACGCTGCAGGACCGCCGCGCACAACTGGCCGAGCGGGTGACTGAGGCCAAGGTGGCCGTCGGTCAGTTGGCTCAGCGTCGCGGCATGCTGGCGGATCGGCTGCGCGGTCTGCGCAACTCGCTGCAGGCCAGCGAGGAGGCCGTCCGGGCTTCGGCCCATGAGGCGGAAGACGCGGTGCACAGGCTGGCCCAAAGCGAGCGTGCGATATTGTCGGCACAGGCCCGGCTGGCCGAGCTGTACTCGACCAAGGAGCAGCTCGATCGCCACCTGATGGATTGCCTGCATCGTCGCGAGCAGATTCGCTATGAGGCCGAGCAATTGGCGGCCCGGCTCAAGTCGGGCCGTGTCGAGCTCGAGCAGGCCGAGTCCGAGCTACACGCCCGCCAGATGGAACTGCAGGAGGTAAACCTGCGGGTGGAGACGCTCCTCACCCGCGTGCGCGACGAGCTGGGCATCGATCTGGTCGAAGTGTACGCCACGTACGAGCATGCCGAGCAGGACTGGGCGGCGCTCGAGGCCGAGATCGAGGAGCTCAAGGAGAAAATTCGTCGGCTTGGCAACGTCAATCTGGACGCCATCGCCGAGCAGGAGGAACTCGAAAAACGGGCGACCTTCCTGGCCAGCCAGCGCGACGATCTGCGGCAGAGCCGCAAGCAACTCGAGGAACTGATCGAGCAGTTGAACAACGAATGCCGCGAGCGTTTCGTCCAGACGTTCGAGACGGTCCGCGGACACTTCCAGGAGTTGTTCCGACGGCTGTTCGGCGGCGGAAAGGCCGACATCATGCTCGAGCAGCCACCCGAGGGGCAACCGCTCGACGTGCTCGAGGCCGGCATCGACATCATGGCTCGGCCACCGGGGAAAGAAAACCGCAATATCACGCTGCTGAGTGGCGGCGAGAAGACCATGACCGCCATCGCGCTGCTGTTGGCCATCTTCCGCAGCCGGCCCTCACCGTTCACCGTGCTGGACGAGGTGGATGCCGCGCTGGACGAGGCCAACAACGAGCGGTTCAACCGGATCATCTGCGACTTCCTCGACCACTCGCAGTTCCTCATCATCACGCACTCCAAGCGAACCATGACCATCGCCGATGTGCTGTACGGCGTGACCATGCAGGAGGCCGGCGTGAGCAAGCGGGTGGGCGTGCGCTTCGACACCGAAGACGACAAGGAAGCCGCCGTGGCGTGACCGAGCCGCGAGCTTCAACCTTCGCGGACGATTATTGCATTTCGGCTTTGTATGCGCGGTCGAGTTCTCCAACGGCCGCATCGAGGTCCTGCCAATACCCAAAACCTCGCATCAACTCATGGTGCAGTACCTCAGCAACCTGCTCCTGGCATGTGTGGCGCCTCGAAAACTCGGCACCGTGCTGTTCGCCCCGCTTCGGTTCCGCCTTCAACCGGGGACGTATCGCGAACCGGACGTCGTCTTCATGTTGGCGGAGAACGCGCAGCGCATCGGCGAGGACTACTGGCAAGGGGCAGATTGGGTCATGGAGGTCGTGAGCGACGACAATCGCGATCACGACCTGGTCACCAAGCGGGCCGAGTACGAGGCGGCCGGCATTCCCGAGTATTGGATCGTGGACCATCGCGAACGATTGATCACCGTGCTCACGCTGCGCGGCGGCAAATACGCCGTTCATGTCGCAGCGCGGCCGGGGCAATCGGCCACGTCCGTTCTCCTGCCTGACTTCGCCGTGGACGTCAACGCCGTCTTCCAGGCTGCCGTCGTCAGTTGATCCCGAACGGCAGATTTCACCCCATCCACTGGGGATTGTGGGTGGTGGCGTCGAACCGGGTCGTCGTTTTGAAGCCCTCGTACCGGCCGGTGCGAGCCGCCGGCGCCGTTCGAGTCAGCAGAGCGGTCATCTCGCCTCCCGACAACGGTTTGAAGTCGCGTACGATGGCGAGCGTCTGCTCGAGCAGGTCCATGCTCTCCATGCCCACGACCACCGTCGAAGTCGGCAGCGTCAGGGCGTACCGGAGGCACTCTTGCGGCGTGGCGATGCCGTTGCGAATAATCTCGCCGCTGGCGGATGATTTCATGCCGATCGCGCCGATGCCGGCCTCCACCAGTCGCGGCAACGTGTGCCGGGCGAAACTGCGAAACGTCGCGTCGAGCGGGTTGATGGGCATCTGCACGGTGTCGAAGCGGAAGTTATGCTCGGCGGCCACATCCAGCATGCGGTTGTGGACGAGCGGATCTTTGTGGCCGGTGAAGCCCACGTACCGGATCTTGCCCGCCTTCTGGGCCTCGCGCAGCGCTTCAATCGCTCCATCCTCGCGGAAGCAGCGGTCCGGATCCTCCAGGCGAAGGACTTCGTGGATCTGCATGAGATCGACGTGATCGACGTCCAGGCGTTTGAGGGATTCGTCGATGTGCTTGGCGGCCATCTGCTTGGTACGGCCCTCGAACTTGGTCATGAGGAAGACCTTGTCGCGGTAGCCGTCCTTGAGTGCCTTACCCATCCAGACTTCGCTCTTGCCGCCGTGGTAGGCCCAGCAGTTGTCCATGAAGTTGACGCCGCGATCAATGGCGGTTCGGACGAACCGAATGGCGTCTTCCTCGCTTTCCATCCTGCCCAGATGGTGTCCGCCGACGCCGATGACTGACACCCGTTCGCCGGTCCGGCCAAGCGGGCGGTAGAGCATGTCGCCCTTGCGGGTCTCGAAATGGTCCGCCGGGTCGCGAGGTTCGGCATCGCCTTCATCGGCAGCGCCGCCGGGCCGCCGATCCGCACCCGATACCGATGTCGTCCAGAAACCAGACCACGCAGCCAAGGCGGCGGCACGTTTCAGAATCTCTCGTCTGTTCATGCCAAACGACTCCTCGATTCGACAACCGGTTCTACACCGTCATGCGGGATTATATGAGGCATGGGTCGCGAAACGTCGTCGCGGGCGGCCCGGACAGCATGGTCGCGGCCGCTCCATGAAGTGCAGAGAATGTAATATATTTCCTCGCCGCTCGCAGTGTGGGCGACAAGACGAGCGACAATATCGTACGGTCAACGATTCTCGCGGGTTTTTGCCCGGTATTCGGCACTGTTCGGCTTCGTCAGGCCCGACGAAGCATCCCTCGACGTTCGACGTCTCTGTCGCCCCTGTCGGGGCTCCAGGAAAGAGGGGGATGAAGAGAATGGGACGCCGTCGCCAACCGGGGGCTTACGCCGCCCGGCTACTAACCGCTGCCCCTTGCGGGGCAGAGTTGAATCTCTTGGTTCAAATCGACCGTGGTTCGCCCGTCAGTCGTCCAGTTGGATGACCGTGGTTTCCGGTTCGCGAACGAGCGGAGGCTCGGCGTCCTCGATGCCGAGGAGGGTCAGGCTGTCGCGCTCGACGATTCGTCGCAGTTGCTCGCGCGGGATGGTGGGCAGGTTGGTGCCGTGGCAGAACTGGTTGATGCTGTACAGCGCCTCGATCGACTCGGCCGCGGTCGAGTAGGGGAAGTCGCTGCCGAACAGCAGGGCGTCCATCACGCCGGCCTGAAACGCCTGGACCAGCGCGTTGTACATGTGCCAGCTTTGCTGCACCAGGCCGCTGACGTCGGCGAAGACGTTCTTGTGCTTGCCGAGCAGGGCGATGGTCTCTTCCGTCCACGGATAGCCGATCTGCGAGATAATGATCTTGAGCTCGGGGAACTCGCGAGCGACTTCGTCGAGCAGGTACGGCCGGGCGAACTCCATCTTGCTGACGCTCGAAGCCCGGACGTCCTGGTGAAACAGGATGGGCATGCGGAGCCGCTGGGCCTCGGTGTAGACCCGCATGGCGGCCGAACAGGCCGGGTGGAAATCCTGGGCGGCGGGCCACACGGACAAGCCCTTCAAGCCCAGTTCGCCGTGAGCCCGGCGGAGGTCGTCAATGGCCTCCTGGGGACGCGAGGGATCCACGCTGGCAAACCCGATCACGCGGTTGGGATAGCGCTTCACGTATCGTGCGACATACTCATTGGGTACGTGCGCGTTCAGGAAGTGGCTCTTGAACGCCAGGACGAAGGTTATGTCCACCGGCTTGCTGGCCAACTGATGGGTCTCGGGATTCGCCTTGCGCTGGACCAGCGGCACGCCGCCACGGGCGTTGGTGTTCCACAAGCCGGTGCCGCGGCCCAACTGTTCGACCGATTCCCAAATATGCGTGTGGCAATCAACAATCATTTGCCGGTGTAATCCCTTCAAATCCGAGGCCGAGGTGACCGCCTCCCCGCTCCTCCGCGGCCCAGCCGGGCCATGCCGGATCAGTTATAGCGGGTTCGGCCGATTCGAGCAAATAACGCGGCAAAACCGGCCCTGCAAAGGCCTCCACGGCCGTATGGAGGACGTCTTGACCCGGTGGTGGTCTGGCGAGCATCGCAGAACCGCTCTAAAATCGCGGCCATGATCCGGACGAAGGTAGTGGCAACCATCGGGCCCGCCTCCGACAGCCAGGAGATGCTGGGCAAACTGATCGACGCCGGCGCGAATGTGTTCCGCCTGAACTTTTCACACGGGAAGCGAGAGGGCCACGCGGCAGCGCTCCAGCGGATCCGCGACGCCGCCGCCGAGCGGCAGGCGGTCGTGGCCGTCCTGGGCGACCTGGGGGGGCCGAAGATCCGCCTGGGCTCGATCGCGGGCGGGCAATGCACGCTGACGGCGGGCAGCCGAGTCGTCTTTCAGCGGGAGCCGATCCTCGGCACGCCCGCGCGGCTGAGCACCGGATATCCCGCGTTCGTCGATGACGTGGCGGTCGGCGACCGCATCCTGATCGACGACGGGAACGTCCTCCTGCGGGCAATCGAGAAACGGCCCGACGAAGTGGTGGCGACCTGCGAAGTAGGTGGCGTGATCAGCAACCAAAAGGGCATCAACCTGCCCGATTCCCATGTGTCGTCGCCCAGCCTGACCGAGAAGGATCGCAGCGACCTGGAATGGATCGTTCGCAACGGTCTGGAGTACGTCGCCCTGTCGTTCGTCCGCTCACCGAAGGATCTGTCCGATCTGCGAGAAGCCATCGCCAAGATCGACCCGGCCAGCCCGATCCAGGTGGTCTCGAAGATCGAAAAGCCCCAGGCCGTCCACCACATGCAGGCAGTGGTGGAGGCGTCGGATGTGGTGCTGGTGGCCCGCGGCGATCTGGGCGTGGAGATGGACGTCGCTCGCGTGCCCATCATCCAGGAAGAACTGGCTGTCGAATGTCGCCGGGCGGGCAAACCCATCATCATCGCCACGCAGATGCTGCAGTCGATGGTCAACTCGCCCGTGCCCACCCGCGCCGAAGTGAGCGACGTGGCCAATGCCATTCTTGACGACGCCGACGCGGTGATGCTCTCGGCGGAGACGTCGGTGGGGCAATATCCGGTCAAGGCCGTGGAGACCATGCGCCGGATCGCCGGTGAGACCGAAGCGTTCACCAGCCGCTTCGGTCATCCGTTCTCGTCGACGCCGGCGCGTGAGACGCCCGTGGCCAAGGCGGTGATTCACGGTGCGAGCGTGGTGGTCCGGGATCTGAAACCAAAATTGGTCGCGGCCTGGACGGAGAACGGCGAGGCCGCACGGCTGTTGAGCCGACACCGTTTGGATGTGCCGATCGTTGCGCTGGCCTCCTGTGCCACGGTCTGCCGCCAGATGGCGTTGCTGTACGGCGTGCAGCCCATCTGCCTGCCCGACATGGATGGCCCCAACGCGATGTTCGTCCACCTCGACCGCGTGCTGGTCAGCCGGGGGCTGGCCAAGCCGGGAGACCAGATCGTGGTGGTCTCCGACGCCCGGCCGGAAGTGCCCGGCGAAACCGACACGCTGCTCGTGCATACCGTCGGCGAGGCGAGGTGTTGAGCGGCCGCCGCAAGAAGTGACGAGCGTGCACGGCACCGTTTGCGCCCCGGGGGCCCGGGAAGTCCTTCGCAAGAACCGCGCGGCTCGACTTGCCTTTCCGGCAGCATCGGGGAATAAGTTATCAAGAACGTGCGACTCGAATGGCAGCTCCGGTCGAGAAACGGACCGGAGCTGAACTACCCATTTCGACGACGGGCATTCTCCTCCTTTTCGAAGTCTCTCTCCCCTCGACGGGATCGGCAACGATCCCGTTTTTATTTGTCCGGAAGGCGGGAAACGGCAACTGGTTCTGTTCCATTTCCTCACTGCTCGGACGACGCTCACTATCCACACGAATCGCGCGATCCCAAACAAGAACGGGCGAAACCGTGAGAACGTTTCGCGCGTATCTCCTAACGAGGTTGCCGAGGGAAGGCGGAGTTGCTCCTGGGCGGCGGAAGGACAAGCGTCTCAGCCGCTTTGCGAATGGGCATATGATGCCGATCCCCGAAATGCGCGGTGATTTGTGAGGCAGCCCAAGGAACAATAGAATGCTTTTTCGGCCGGTCCGCGGCTGACCGGAGCGGAGACAAACCTGCGAGAGGTTGGCCATGCATCGATTGTTGACCGTCGGGATTGTCCTGCTGTGGGTCAGTGCCATGACGGCGTTGTTCGTCCGCGACGTCTGGCCGGCGTGGACGGCCCAGGACGCACCGCCCATGACCCGCGACGAGCTGGCCCGCTTCGGCGGAGACCAGCAACTCGGTATCTTCGACTCGGCGGGCAAGCGGTTGGGCACCGCCTGGAGCAGCGTCAGCAAGGTGGGAAGCAACACCGCCATTCACGGAACCGTGCACATCGAAGGCCTGAGCGTCGTTCCTGTCGTACTGGTCGAAACATCCACTGAATTTGATGAGAAGGGCGAGCTGGACAGCTTCAACCTCGACGTGTTCGGCGTGCCGATGACGACTATCAAGGTTCGCGGCGAGCGTCACGGCATTTACTTCCCGTGCGAAATTCAGATGGGGCCGCTGTTCCGGCAGGCCAACCTCGACATGGCGGCCAGCCGGCTGATCGGTGATTCTCTCCGGCCGTTCAACTACCTGCCCCTGCTCAAGGTGGGCCAGTCGTGGCGCATGCAGATCGTCGATCCACTCTCGGCGGTGATGGGCGGAAGCACGCGATTCACTTCCATCGTCGCTCGCGTGACGGGCCGCGAGACCATCGACCACGACGGCAAGCCGGTGGACTGCTTCCGGGTGGAGACGACGCCAGGACAGGCGAAGGCCTGGGTCGCGCCGGACGGCCGCGTGCTCGTGCAGGAAGTCGATGTGCCCATGCTCGGCAAGGTGAAGGTGCGTGACGAAGACTACGACGAGCAGCTGCGCAACTCGGTACGCCGGCGCTACCGACGAATGCACGGTGAGCAGGAGAACCAGATCGATGCGGGCCGGCCCATCGAGCAACTCGAGAAGACACTGGTGAATGCCCTCAGTGGAGGTTCCAGATGAATGCGGCGATCGACATCCAACAGGTGACCAAACGTTACGGCAACTTCACCGCCGTGGACGGGCTGAGCCTGCAGGTCGCTCCGGGGGAGTTGTTCGCGTTCCTCGGACCTAACGGGGCCGGCAAGACGACGACCATCAAAATGATTTCGGGACTGCTCATGCCGGACATGGGCACGGTCCACCTGTGCGGCTACCCCATGGGTCGCGACGGCCGCAAGGCCAAGGCTCAGTTGGCATACGTGCCCGATGAGCCGTTTCTCTATGAGAAACTGAGCGGCCGCGAATTCCTCGAATTCGTGGCCGAGATGTACGCGCTGCCGCCCGACGTGAAGCGCCGACGAATGGAAGCACTCGTCGATCGCTTGGAGCTGGGAGCGTTTTGGGACAAGCTCTGCGAGGGCTATTCCCACGGCATGAAGCAACGGACGGTGCTGGCGGCAGCCATGCTGCACGAGCCGCGCGTGCTGGTCATCGACGAGCCCATGGTGGGGCTCGATCCCAAGACCGTGCGCACGGTCAAGGACCTGATGCGCGAACTGGTTCGGCAGGGCGGGACGGTGTTCATGAGCACGCACACGCTGGAGATCGCCGAGGCCGTCGCCGACCGCATCGGCATCATCCACCATGGCAAGTTGGTCGCAGTGGGGACTGCCGCCGAAATCAAAGCCAGCGCTCCGCAGAACAGCACCCTCGAGGACGTCTTTCTCAAGCTGACGAACGAAGCAGAACCGGCGCCGGCAAGCGACGCGCTCGCGTCATGAGCCGTGGAGGGCGGGCGTCTCGCCCGCCTCAGATGGAGTAGTAGCAGTCCAGACGCGCAGAACAACTGGTTTCTTTTGTTGCTGATGTCGGTAATGCCCGCATCAGCAGTAAGGCGGGCAGGATGCCCGCCCCCCGTGGATCGGCGGAGAGACGGGATATGAGCACCGATGTACCCGTGACGTGCCTGACCATGCCATCGACCGCGGCAGCCGCCGGGCCGCAGGCGGACCTCAAACTGCTGCTGCGGATTCGTGCTGCCGTGTTGCGCAACGCGCTTCGGGAGGCGATTCGCAAGCAACCCGTGCGGATCATCGGCACCATCCTGTCCATCCTGCTGATCTGGGGCGGGTTGTACTTCCTGCTCTGGGCGACGTTCGTGCAGGTTCGGCGCCAGGTCCTGGAAGGGATCGTGGCCACACCCTTGATCTTCACGTTCTTCTTCCTGGCCCTCACCGGGATGCTCGCGTTCTCCAACGCGATCCTCTCGTATGGGAGCCTGTTCCGCCGCAAAGAAAGTGAGTACCTGCTGGCAGCTCCCTTTGCGCCGCGGGATATCGTGATCGTCCGCTATCTGGAGAGCCTCGCCCTGTCGAGCTGGTCACTGGTCTTGCTCGGCCTGCCGTTGATGATGGCGATCGCTCGCGTGTTCCAGGAGCAATGGACGTTTTATCCGCTTTTTCTGGGGCTGTTCCTCCTGTTCATCCCCATGCCCGGGGCGCTGGGCCTACTGATGGCTTGGATCGTCGCCATGGTGAGCCCCAAGACGCCGCGGCGGGCCATCCTGCTGGTCTGCGTCGTCATCCTGATGATCGGCGGTTGGTGGGCGTGGAGCATCTTCCGCACGCCGGTCACGTCGAGCGCGTGGCTGAAGCACTTCTACGACCGGGTTTCGCTCGTTCAAAACGCAATGCTGCCGCACACATGGGTGTCCAAGGGCATCAACTCAGCCGTGCAGGGGCAGACGTCGCTGGCCTTGTTCTATCTGTGGGTGACACTGGCCAATGCGCTGTTCACCAGCCTCATCGCCGTGGGGATCGTCTCGCGAGGATACGTGCCCGCCTTCGCTCGGGCGCAGGTCAGCGGCGCAGGCAGTGCCCGAGGAACGGGCCGAATCATCGCCGGGATCGCCGAGATTCTCTTCGCCTATCTGCCCAAATCGCAGCGGTTGCTGGCCGCCAAGGATCTGCGGACCTTCTTCCGCGATCCCCTGCAATGGTCGCAGATGGCCATTCTTCTGGGGCTGCTGACGCTGTACGTGAGCAACGTACAACGGCTGTGGGTGGACCTGGGCGAGTCGCACCTGCAATTGCTGATCGGCTTTCTTAACTTGACCGCGGTGAGCCTCATCCTCGCGACCTTCACCAGCCGATTCGTGTTCCCGCTGATCTCGCTCGAAGGCCAGCAACTCTGGCTGCTGGGGCTCTTGCCGCTGTCGCGCAGCCGCATGGTCATTGCCAAGTTCTTGTACGCCCTGACCATCACGCTGATCGCGGGCATCGGCGTCATGGCTGTCTCGGTCTATCGGCTGCAGTTGTCCCAGCCGCTGGCCGTGATGCACGTAGTGACCATCGCGGCGATTTGCGTCGGCCTGTGCGGCGTGAGCATCGGCATGGGCGCGCGGCTGCCTGTGTTCACGGAGCGCAATCCCGCCCGGATCGCCGGCGGCTTCGGCGGCACCATCAGCCTGTTGCTGTCGGTGACGCTGGTGGTCGCGTCACTGGTGGCGGTGGGTTTCATGACCGTGCGCGAGGGACTCGGAGACGACATCACCTCGGGCATGATGGGCTGGATTGCCGGCGTGGTGCTGGCCAACGTCCTGGCCGCGGGCGTGGCCATGACGGCGGGGATCCGGCATTTCTCGCGCGTCGAGGTGTGAAATCTGAGCTATAGGCTATAGGCTGTAAGCTTTAAGCTCTGTGGTGCAGGCATCTTGTCTGCATTACGCACGCTGGAAGCGTGCACCAGATCAACCGCACAACTTGAGCGTCTTCTTTTCTCCAGCCCCCAGGCCCTAAGCCCCCAGCCCCTCCGGCTTGAGCCGTTTATTCGGACCTCGTCATTCGGGCTTCATTCGACATTCGGACATTCGACATTCGGATTTCCGCCCGCGTAGAAACCGGCCTCGCTTCCGGGTAGAATCATCACCACAGGGTCTCGCACGTCAGGAGGGGAGTGTCCCGTGCCGGATTCGTCGCCACTGCGGATTGTTCGCCCGCCCGCCGAGGAGCCCGCCGACAGTCGCCGCGGCAAAGCGTTATCGGTCCAGGACAAACGGGAACTCTTCAAGAGTCTGGTCGTCCACTCGCTGGATGCGGGGTTTCTGCGCTATTCGCGACGACAGGAATTGCTGCGGATCGCCGCCCAGTTGGGGTTCGGCGAGTTCGAGGCTTGCCTGATGATCGCCGAGGCACAATTCCATTCCGACCAGATCGATCCGGCCGAAGCCGGTAACCTGGCCAGCTACGACGTAACACCGGTTGCCCGCGGCGTCTTGACCACCGCCCAGATCGCCGCCGCGCTGATCGCCGCCGCGGTGGTGGACGCCATTCTCATCCTCTGGCTATTGTGATCCTCGGCGAGCGATCCCATCCACGAGGCGGGCGGGACGCCCGCCCCCCAAGAGTGCGCCAGTAGCTGCGACTCTTTTCCCAAGCCCCCAGGCCCCAGGCCCTCACTTCGCCACGCTCATCCCAGCGCATGCCACAGCAACGATTTCCCGTTGAACAGCATGTGCACGATAATCGGCACGATGAGCGAACCCGTGCGTTCGTACTGGTAGCCGAGAATGAGGGCCAGCACGGTCAGAGCCGGCACGTGCTGCGGCACGGGCAGGTGCAGCAGACCGAACAGGAACGAGGCGATCGCGATAGCCGCCCAGCGATGGCGCAGACTGCCGAAACGGGCGGGCAACACACGATGCAGTCCCGTCTGGAAGATGCCGCGGAAGAGCAATTCTTCGGCCAGCGGAGCTAATAGCAGGGCACCGCTGATGGCCGCGAATCCGATGACGGGCGGTGTCTCCGGGCGCTCGAGTGTTTCGAACACCGTGTGCACGGGCAACTCGACGGACGGCGCGAATAGATGAACCAACTCTGTGGTGAGCCATGCCGTCATCGTGCACAGCGAGAAGGCGACCAGGAAGCCCAGCACGCCGTCGCAAACATCCGAGCGCAAGCGACGTCGGCTCAGGCCGGCTCCACGCCAACCGGCTACGAACGTCTGCCGCAGGATCCACAGGCACGCGGCAACGACGAGCGTTTGCATGACGAGGCCGGCCAGGATGGACTGCTGAAGCAGCCGGTTTTCTTCGTCAAGACCGACTGGGGCATACAACTGGGCGACGGACTGCGCGACCAGAATGGCCATGCCGTAGCACAGGAGGGCCAGCCACAGCCACGCGGGCGAGAGCACGTTCAGGCGGATGGGAGCGCCGCGAAGGGGATCGCGAGGCCGGGCTCGCCACCAGCCGATCAGCCATGCCAGCACGACGCCGCCGCCGGCCAGCATCAGGAGGAGATCCACGGCGTCCTTCTCGGAGTCGATGAGCGCGAGCATATGATGCGTCTTTGAGCTTGTGCGAACCCGTTCTACAATAACGAGCCGCAGCCTCTCGGGGGGCGGGCTCTCGCCCGCCTCAGAGGCGGGTCAATGCCCGCTCTCGCCGAGCCGCAGGCTTCAGCCGTGCGCGGCCGTCGTGTTACCGCGTTCCGCGACTCGATCGAAGGAGACGCCATGGGCAATATATTGGATGAGATCGTGCAAGCCAAGCGGCAGGCCGTCGGCCGGGCACGGCTGGCTCGCCCGCTCGAAGAAGTTCGGCAGGCCGCTCTGGCGGCACCCGCCCCGCGCGACTTCTTCGCAGCCCTGTCGCAACCGCCCGCTGCGTTCGGCATCCACGTGATTGCCGAGATCAAACGCAAGAGCCCGTCGGCCGGTCTCATCCGGCCTGACTTTGACCCGGCGAGCATCGCCCGTATATATCACGAGAGCGGGGCGAGTTGCCTGAGCGTGCTGACCGACGAGCCGTACTTCGACGGCCGGCTCGAATACATCGAAGCGGTCAAGGCGGCCGTGCCGCTGCCCGTGCTCCGCAAGGACTTCATGATCGACGAGTACCAGGTGTACGAATCGCGGGCTGCCGGGGCGGACTGCATCCTGTTGATTGGCGAAGTCCTGCCGCCGCCCCAACTGGCGAGCATGCTCGACCTGGCGTTCGAACTGGGCATGACCAGCTTGATCGAGGTGCACGAAGCCCGGACGCTCGAGGGCCTGATGGCGACCATCGGCTTTCCCAACAACAGGCGCAGCCTCCTGGGCATCAACAATCGCAATCTCAAGATCCAGCAGACCGACCTGTCCACAACCGAACGACTGGCTGGGATGGCGGGAGCCGGTACCATCCTCGTCTCCGAAAGCGGCATCAAGACGCGCACTGACGTTGATCGCCTCATCGCCGCCGGCGCCCGCGCGCTGCTCATCGGCGAAACGTTTATGAAAGCGCCGGATATCGGAGCGAAGTTTCGAGAAGTGATGGAGAAGTAGTTAGGAGACAGCAGCCAGGAGCGCGGGGGGGGGGCGGGCATCCTGCCCGCCTCTGGTGGGTCGGAAGATACCAACACGCGTCGGAACTGACGAGGGCGTTGTGGCGCAGGCATCCTGCCTGCACGATGCACGCTGGAAGCGTGCACCACAAAAAAGCGTGCATCTGGAAGAAGGCGGGCGAGACGCCCGCCCCCCAAGGGACGTTGTTCAGCTGGGCGATCGTCGGTAGCATCTCGGCATGAAGCTGACACGACATATCCTCACGATCACGTCGGCTGTTGTTGGTTTTCACTCGCTTGCCGCTGTCGCTGACGTGGCCATCCGGCGGATTCCCGGGCAGGCGGAACTCGGCACGGTCGAGATCCATCACGTGTCCGCAGGAGCCTTCAATCCCGAGCTCTGGCGGGCCGGCACGCTCAATATTTTGCCCGATGTCCGCTCGCCGATGCTCGCGCCGCGGCTGGATGGCGTGTGGCGCAACATCTATGCCCCCTCGGCGGTCGAGGTGCCCGGCGGCTGGCGGCTGTTCTACGGCGCGTGGGACGGCGTGACCAGCGGCAACGATCGCATCTACTGCGTGAGCACGACCGACTTCCTGACGTTCGAGGACCGCCGCACGGTGATCGAGCACGGCGAGTTCATACACGTATGCAACGTCAGCGCCGTGCGATTGCCGGACGGCACGTTTCACCTGATGTGCACGGCCTACCCGATCGAAACGTTGAACAAGCCGGCGGCGTTTCGCGTGCGTCTGCCAGATGCCTCAAGTGGAGCTCAACCTTCCGCATTCGAGCCCGTGGTGGCCACGCGCGAGCATCTGGCAACCATCGAGGGTTACGAGCCGTTTGCCGCTGCCGACATGAACGGCATCAATGCGATCCTGCTCGAGGACGGGCAGTACCGGCTGTATTTCGGCGATTTCAAGAACTGGGGCCACGTGCATCGGGCCAGCTCGACCGACGGCAAGCATTTCCGCTATGACGGCCCGTGCCTGCCCGCTCCGCTCATGGTCAATGACGTGAAGAAGTTCACGCCCGGCGGCCGGCCGTGCTACCTCATGGGTCTGCACGCCAACAACGACAGGCTGTGGTACGCCCTGTCCGACGACGGGATGAAGTTCGAGCCGCAGCGCGTGTTGGCGACCAGCACGGGTGCCGCCGACCGTTATATCGTGGCCATCGGCTGGGTCACGAAGGGTGAACGTTTGTTGGGATTCGTGTACGGAGCGGGCGCCGTGCCGGGCCTCGACCGCAACCGGTTGTTCGCCCGCTGGCTCCAGAAGAAGCTCGTGTTCACCGACGATGCAGGCCAGACGCGAACGGCGACCGCAGCCCTAGGGCCCGACCGCGCCGTGATTTCGCTGGGCGATGCCAACGAGTTGACGGGAACGATCCAAGTCTTCGCCGAAGACGGCAAGACTCCATTGTCCGCACCGCTGCCAGTAAAGCTGGTGTCTGGCGCCGTCTACGAGCTGCAGTAGCTCTGTCCGGCTCGTGGCCCGGCGCTGATAGCTCGCAGCTTCTACTCAATCCACCCGCCGGCAAGGACAACATCGCCGTCGTACAGGACGGCCGCCTGGCCGGGCGTGATCGCCAGCTGCGGCTGGTCAAACACCACACGGATCCGCTGCGCATCGAGGACTCGTACCGTTGCCGGCGCCGCCGGGTGGGAGTAGCGGATCTTCACGTCGGCGCGGAACTCGTCGGTCGGCGGATCGATCAGCCAGTGCACCTTCGCCGCGACGAGCTCGCTCGAGTGCAGCTGGTCACGCGTGCCGATGGTGACCGTGCCGGTCTTCGCGTCGATGCGCGTGACGTAGACGGGCAGCCCCATGGCCACGCCCAGTCCACGGCGCTGACCGATGGTGAAGTTCGGAATGCCCTCGTGGCAGCCGACCTCGTTGCCCGCAGCGTCGCGGATGACACCCGGGCGAAACGCCGCCGGCCGCCGCTCGCGGACCACGCGGGCGTAGTCGCGATCGGGCACGAAGCAGATGTCCTGCGACTCGGGCTTGTCGGACAGCGTCAGGCCGAAGCGGCGGGCGTGGTCGCGGACCTCGGCCTTGGTCATGGCCCCGATGGGAAACAACGTGCGGGCGAGCATGTCCCGGCCGATGCCGAACAGCACGTACGACTGATCCTTGGCGGTATCGACTCCGCGGAGCAGCCGGTAGCCGCCGTCGCGCTGCTCGATGCGGGCGTAATGGCCGGTGGCCACGAAGTCGGCCCCGACGGCCCGGCCGTACTCGGCCAGGCGTCCAAACTTCAGGTGCTCGTTGCACATCACACACGGGTTGGGCGTGCGGCCGCGCTCGTACTCGTCGGCGAAGTACTCGATGATCCGGTCGAATTCATCCTTGAAATTCAATGCGAAAAAGGGGATCCCCAGCCGCCCGGCCACCGACCGGGCGTCAGACGCATCCACCGCGCTGCAACAGCCCCGATGCTTCGGCTCGCAGGCGGCACCCTCGGCGGCCGGCTCGCTCACGCCGGTGCGCATGAACAACCCCGTGACTTCGTACCCCTGCTCCCGCAGCAGGCACGCGGCCACGCTGGAGTCCACTCCTCCGCTCATTGCAACAACGACTTTGCCTCGACTCAGCTTGACACCTGCTATTCTTGCTCGTCCGCCGGCCGGCTCCCGACTGGCCATACCTAGCGGGCCGGCATGCCCGGCGAGAGAACGGCTATGCTCGAATACCGGGCCGTCCCCGCTTGCCGTCGCCGGCCTACCCGGCGATTATAGAGTTCGCCCGGGATCGGGCCAAACCTCGAGGAGACAAAGGGATGCAATCCATTACCGTCCAGACCCACCGCCGTTGCGAGATGCTCGACGTCACCAGCCAAGTGGCGGAGCAGGTGCGAAGCGCCGGCCTGCAGAACGGGTACGTGATCTGTTACGTCCCGCACACGACGGCCGGAATCACCATCCAGGAAAACGCCGACCCCGACGTCGTGCACGACGTGCTCTACAAGCTCGAACAGCTCGTACCGCAGGATGATCCCGGCTTCCGCCACGGCGAGGGGAACAGCGACGCCCACCTCAAGGCCTCGCTCACCGGTCTGTCGCAGATCGTGCTGGTCGAGGACGGCCGGCTGGTCCTCGGCACGTGGCAGGGCATCTACTTCTGCGAGTACGACGGGCCTCGGCGGCGACAGCTGTTCATCAAATGCGTGAAGGCGTGACGGCTCTGCACGTCCGTGGGGGACCGGGACCCGCAAGGTTTCGCCCAGAAAAGGCGGAGGGTCAGTAGCCGTGGTGTAGTACGCGTTCAGCGTGTGGCACCTTCTCGCCCCGTGGGGGCGCCGGTCATGGGAGCCAGCAGTCCATGAGTCTACACCCAGCACGTGTTTAGCGGTTGGTTTTTTCACCGGGTTGATCGCCGGTAGCGTCGCACTTGGTCCGGCGTGTGCATTGCGTTCGCCCCGAAGGGGCGAAGGTCAGTAGGCGGGGGCGTCAGCCCCCGTTTGGGGCTCCTCCGAAAACCATTAAGCCCCGAAGGGGCGCCAGTTGCGACCGGGATCAACCCGCCGGCCGAAGCATGGGATCAACTAAACAGTCGCTTGTGCCGGCACGGCGTTCTGTCGCCCCTTCGGGGCTCTTTTCAAAAAGTAGAACGAGACTACTGGGGCCGGCGCAAACCGGGGGCTTACGCCGCCCGGCTATTCACCTGCGCCCCTTCGGGGCAGAGCCGCGTCGATCACTTGCACGCGAAACACGTGCTGGGCGTCAATCTACGGACCGTCGGCTATTGATCGACGCGCCTGGCGGGGCGAAAGAAACCCGTACGCCACACTCGTATACAGCAAAACCGTGCCTATTATGTGTCACGAAAGCCGGAGGCGGGCAAGATGCCCACCCCCCGAGACTGACGTCCACACGAGATTGAGTGAGATCCTTCGCCAGCCCCCAGCCCCGGATACCATCGCGGCAGCAGGGCGGACAGGGATTGACGCGACGGCTTCACTTCATTGCCTTCAATACACGCTTCACGTACTTGTCCTCGCCGGTTCGGCTCTTGCTGCCGGCCTTCGCCCGGTACTGGAGGCGGGCCAGTGTCTCCACGTCGCCGCGTCGATATGCCTGGGGCGCGTGACGCTTCCAATATTGCTGCGTCACCTCGCGAGATTGGCTGCGATCCCAGACGCCCGTCGCGTAAGAAGAGTTGGGCTTGCCAGTCTTGGACGCCTGCCGCCAATAGCGCGAGTCAAGCTGCAGCGGCCCTCGCGATCGCCCCGCGTTGCTGACGGCACGGGACCGTCCGCCGCTTTCCACGCGTTCCATCGCATTCAGGAGCTTGTTGACCCGAGTGGCGGAGGTGCCCGGAGGAGCGGCGAGACCGAGCAAGGCCAGCACCAGGATGGGCTGCATGGCGTTCTCCCTTGCACGGAGGCGGGCCAGCGCGGCAAGCTACCACACCCAGAAGTATACAACACAACGCGCCAGTCGGCCAAGAGATTTTCTGATGGGCGACGATCAGCTATCAGCTCTCGGCTATCACCCATGAGCCGTGAGTCAGCACGAGCCGACGGCACTGACGCGACAGGCCTGTCGCGTATCGAGTGCTTGCGGCGCAGGAGTGACCTACAATCATCGAGGAAGGCGACGACACCCGGTGTTTGCGAAACGGAGTCGAGGCGATCGGGCTGGCAGCTTTGGCCGTAGGAGACGACGTGATGAAAAGTACAACGCAAGCCGGATTGGAACCTGCGGGCCAGAAGGTTCCGGCCAACCCCTTCCAGGAGCGTCAACGAGCGACGTTTGCAGCCGGGTGCTTCTGGGGTGTGGAGGCCGTGTTCCGCAAGATCCCGGGAGTCACCGAGACGACCGTCGGCTACACCGGCGGGCGCACCGATAACCCCACGTACGAGGACGTCTGCTCGGGCCTGACCGGCCACGCCGAGGCGGTGGAGGTCGTGTACGATCCAGCGAAGCTCACGTATGAGGATCTGCTCAACGTCTTCTGGCAGTGCCACGATCCTACGCAGTACAACCGCCAGGGGCCAGACATCGGTAGCCAATACCGTTCCGCCATCTTCTTCCACAACCAGGAACAGGAGACCGCAGCCCGGGCGGCCAAGGAAGCGCTCGAACGGTCCGGCCGGTATGAGCGTGCCATCGTGACCGAGATCGCGCCGGCTTCAACGTTTCACAAGGCCGAGGATTACCACCAACAATACCTGGAGAAGACCGGCCAGGCTTCCTGTCACCTGAACACGTGACGACTGCTGCGCAACATCTTCGCCCAACTTCACCCGCCCCGGCTCCGGCCCCAATTCCGGCAGGAGATGAGCCACAGACTTCAAGATTGCAAGATTAGCAGACCATTCGAAGCGAGGACGGTCGCCACAGCGGACTATGAAGTCGTTCATCCGTCGGATGAACAAGGCAAGTGCTTTTTCCTCTGTGGCCTTGGTGGTCGGCGATTTGGCGGTGGCCTGCCGTTACTCCGCGAAACGGCACTATCGGCGATACTGTCGTGACGGCGTTTGGGCAGGCTGACGAGTCGACGATCGCAGCGAAGATCGGACCGGCTGTGTCGAAGTCCGGCCGGCTTGGGGCGAAAACGCATCCGCTGGCTGCTCGGGGCGTTTGTGTTCGAAGCGAGCATTGGTAGCGAGCATCTTCCGGTAGCCGCCGTCGCGGAGCCAGGTCTTGGCCTCGTCGCCGTCGGCCAAATAAGCCTCCAGGAAAGCGGTTGTGCCGGCGAGGATCAGCTTGTGAAACAGAGGATCCTTCTCGGCTCGCGAACCTCGTCGGGGCCGGCCGCTGAAGATCGCATGATCGCCGCCGACAAACGTCACCAGGTACTGCTCGGCGCGTTGGATGTGATCGTAAGGAATGCGACGGTCCTCGACCTTGGTGACCGCGATGGGCGTCTCGTCCAGCGTGCCGGTCATGTGCAAGCAGGGCACGACGATCTCGCCATAGACGGCATCATAGCGGTCCCGGCGGGAGACCGGCACGGGAGTGCTCATGAGGATCGCGCACTTGACGCGCGGATCGGCCAGTCTCTGCTCTGAAGCGTACGTGCCGAGTTCACCCACCACGGCCAGCGCCGTGAAGGCGCCAAACGAGTGGCCGGCCACAGCAATGCGATCGAGGGCGAGGGCGTTGCCCAGCGGTCCACCGTCCTCGGCTTGCAGCTGCTGAAGCTGGTCGATCGCGAACGACACGTCTTTGGGCCGATTGATGGCGTTGCGAGGATCCTTGGCGGCCCGTTGTAACTCGCGAGCGGCGTCGGTCTGCCCGCGCCAGACTTCGGCGTCGCTGCCCTCGTGCTCGAGATGGACGGACACGTAGCCGTGACTCGCCCAGTGCCGGCCGAGAAACGCATAGCCCTCACGCGAGCCGCCCAGCCCGTGCGAGAAGATGACGATGGGGAAGGGGCCCTCCTCGTTGGCCGGATAATAGATTTTGACGGGCACCTCGCGCTCGCGAGCATCGTCGGTCCAAGCCAGCCGGAGCGTAGCCACCTCATGCGGACCGGCCTCGGCGTAACGAGTTTCGTCGCGAAAGGCGGGTGTCGGCGCGGCCTGGGGCAAACCGGGAGCAGTCGAGAGGAGCACAAGGGCGTAGGTCAACCACGAGCGAGGCATGGCGAATCCCTTTGTTTGGAAGTGTGCCGCGAATTGCCACGAAGGACGATTCGGCCAGGATAGCTCGGATCGTCTGGTGTTTCCATGCGACAGCAAGCTCGCGTCTCCGGACGCGCTGATCGGAGGCGATCCGGTTGAGGCGAACGATGACCCCGGCCGTCGATAGGGGAGCGGGGCCGCGTTGTCCCGCCCGGCTTCATCCACTTGCCCTTCCGCCATTTACAGCGATGCAGGTGGACTTATAATGGGCTAGCTTGCGGGCCGTTTGCACAGGCTCGGTGCTGTCAAACACGGAAGAGGGAACATGGCTTCACTCGGCGTCAATATTGACCATGTGGCGACCGTCCGGCAGGCCCGGCGAACCAACGAGCCGGACCCGGTTTGGGCGGCCGCGGAAGCTCAACTCGGTGGCGCGGACGGCATCACCTTTCACCTCCGCGAAGATCGGCGCCACATCAATGACCGCGATGCGGAACTGCTCAAGCAGACGGTGACGTGCAAGCTGAACATGGAGATGTCGATCGCGCCCGGGATCGTGAAGATCGCTGAGCGGTTGCAGCCCGATCAGTGCACGCTGGTGCCCGAGCGGCGCGAGGAACTGACCACCGAAGGCGGTCTGGACGTCGTCCGCTTCCGGCGGAGGATCGCCGCGGTGGTCGAGCGGCTAAGCCGGCGTGGAATCGAAGTCAGCGCCTTCATTGAGCCGATCCCTGATCAGGTGCGAGCCTCGGCCGACGTGGGTTGCCACGCCATCGAGCTGTGGACCGGAGAATATGCCCATGCTCGCACGTCGCGGGCCCGGAAGGCGGCCCTCAACCGTCTCGCGGCCAGCCTCGAACTCGGACAGGAGCTCGGGCTTCTGGTTCACGGCGGGCACGGGTTGACGTACAACAATATCGGCCCGATTGCGGCCATGCCGGGGTTCTCGGAGTTCAACATCGGCCACTCGATCGTGTCTCGGGCAGTGTTCGTGGGCCTGCGCGAGGCGGTTCGGGAGATGAAGGCATTGGTGGCCGGCCCTCGGCGGGGTTGACGGCGCCGGACCGAATTGAACAGGAGCGTGTGAGGCGAGCGCAAGTCAGGATCTGTCATGAGAGGTTCGATCACACGATGGGGAAGAACGCTCGTCCGCGAGAGTCCGGCCTGCGCCGCGGCTCTGGTGGTCGCCGCCTTTTCGTGGGTCGCTTCGACCGGACTCGGACAGACGCCTGGCACGCAGCCCGCCAGTGCACCAGCACCGGCAACTGCGCCTGCCTCGCAACCAGTTCCCCAACCGCAACCGGTTCCTGAACCTCCACCGCCACCCGCGTCGCAGCCGCAGTCGGCACCGGCGCCAGCGACAGCCACCGCTCCTGCCACCGCACCCGCGGCGGAGTCGCAGCCGCAAGGCGAGGCAGAACCGGCACTGGCCGTGCGCAGCGGCGATGTGGTGGTCTTCCTGGGCGACGACCTGACCGATACGCCGCGTCCGACAACGACCAACAGCTTTCCCATGCTGGTCGAAACGTTCCTGACCGCTCGATATCCCGGCTTGGCGGCCCACTTCATCAACGTGGGCTGGTCGGGAGATACGGTCGCCCGGGCGCTGCTTCGACTGGATCGTGACGTGTTGTCACACGAGCCCGACGTCGTGGTGGTCTGCCTGGGACTCAACGACCCGGAATACCTGCCGTTCTCCGAAGATCGGCTGGCTGCGTACCGCAAAGATCTGCTGCAACTCGTCGAGAAATGCAAAGCGGCGGGAGCGAGGGTGTGGCTCATCTCGCCGCCGTCGGTCGATGAAGAGAAGGGGCGCAAGGTCCGCATTCAGCGGGGCGGCCGGCCGGGTACGACCGATCTCCAAGCCGTGCGCTACAACGCCACGCTAGCCCGCTACGCCGAGGCGACCAAAGAGGTGGCTCAACAGACTGGCAGCGGGTTCGTGGACTGGTTCGCTCAGTCGGCCGAAGCGTTCGCCCGCGGTCGCCAAGCCGGGCCCGACTTCAGCCTGACCACTAACGGGCTGCATCCGAACGACCGGGCCCACGCCATGGTGGCAGCAAGCTTGCTGAAAGCGTGGGGAGCGCAGCCGATCGAGACGCGGATCGAGGTGGGCTGGGCCAGCGGGGAAGTGAAAGTATCCAGTCACCTGGCCGCCGCCGCGGTCGCCCGAGCCGAGATCAACGCCTCGGGTGAACGGCGGATCGTGCTGCAGAATCTGCCGCTGCCCTGGCCGATGGCCGGAGGGCAGGCCGGTTTCATGGGACACGATTGGGAAGCGGCGGCGATGTGCCGTTTCATGCTCGTCGTGCCGGATGCGCCCGAGCGCGGCGTGCTGATTCGGATGGACTGGCCGCAAGGGCCGGCCGTCCACGATGAGCCCGTTCCGCCGGAGCAACTTCGTGACGGCTTCAATCTGGCGGGAACCGAAGCGCTGCATCAAGCCAAAGAAGCGACCGAACTGTTCCAGTTGATCGGCACCAAGAACTATTACCACTACGGCACGTGGCGGAAGCTGGCTCTGTCACCACCGAAGGAAGCCGAACTGGTCGAGGCCCACCGCAAGCTGATCGAAGCCTGGAACAGTTACGTGGCTGGCACGGAGCGCATCATTCAGAACCAGCCGAAAGTGCTCGGGCTGCATCTGGTGTTGTCCGAAGCGGTGCCGATCGAGCAGTTGCCCACGACCACCGCGCCACCTGCAGCACCGGCCACATCTTCGCAAGCTGAATCGGTCGCCGCCGCCCCTGGACCCCAGCCGGCCGCGGTTGCGGCGCCCGCGCCTGAGCCGGCGGCCACGCAGCCGGCGGCCGCAACCGCGCCGGCAACCACACAGCCTGCCGCCTCCCAGCCCGCGTCGCAACCGGGGTAACCACGGAAAGCTCTCAGCTTTCAGCTCTCAGCTGTCAGCCAGAGGCCTATAGCCCACATTCCATCAGAGCCTTGCGAGGGCGTGACCGGCGACGTATCCGCTGGACCAGGCCCACTGGAAGTTGAACCCGCCGATTCGACCGTCGACGTCGAGGATCTCGCCCACGAAGTAGAGTCCCGGACATCGCTTCGATTGCATCGTGGCGGTATCGACTTCGTCGAGGGGGATGCCGCCGGCGGTGACTTCGGCGTGGACGTAGCCGCGGCTGTCGCGCACGGGCAGCGGCCAGGCGAGCAGGGCGCCGAGCCAGCGTCGGCGAACGTCCTTGCTCAAGTGGGCGAGCGGCACGCGGCCATCGATCCGAAGCCGAGCGAGCAGCGCATCGACCACGCGGGCAGGCAGCCACGCGCTCATCGCGTTGCGAAGGATCGTGCGGGGCTGACGGGCGACGAGGTCCCGTAGCTTGGCCTCGGCGCTGGCGGCGTTGTCGCCGGGGAGGAGGTTGGCCGTGATCGTGCAAGGCCTGCCCTCCTGGCGAGCCCGCAACCAGTGTCGCGAAGCATCGAGCACAGCCGGGCCGCTGACGCCAAAGTGTGTCCACAACAACGCGCCGGCGATGCGCACAGGTTTGCCACCTTCGGGAGTAACGGTCAGCTCGACGTCCTGGGCGACGCCCGACAAGCCGGCGTGAAAGTCGCCGTCGAGCACGAGCGGCACCAGCGCAGGCACCGTCGGCACAAGGGAATGGCCTAGTCGCCGTGCGAGTTCGTAACCCGCGCCGTCGCTGCCCGTCTTGGGCAGCGACATGCCGCCGGTGGCCAGCACGACGCGGCGGGCGCGGATGACTGTCTCTGCATCGCCGCCTTCCACGCGGACATGAACGTGGAAGCGTGCCTCGTCGGCAGTCGGGGACGCCCCGCCTGAGGTGGTGGCGGGCCCAATTGCTGTCACGCGATGGGCAGTCAGGAGCTTGGCACCGTGACGGCGAACCTCCGCAAGCAGCGCGTCGAGCACCGTCCGGGCCTGGTTCGAATCGGGGAAAAGCTTTCCATGTTCCTCCTCGTGGAGCGTCACGCCCATTTCGGCGAACCAGGCGATGGTCTTTGGGACGGGCAGGGCGGCGAGGACCTTTTTGATTGCATTGCGGCTCGAGCCGTTGAAGTCGGCCGGCCTCACGCAGCGATTGGTAACGTTGCAACGGCCGCCGCCGGCCACCAGGATCTTGGCCCCGGGCTTGGCCGCTCCGTCGAGCAGGGCGATGCGCAGCCTCGGTCGGGCTCGTGCGGCAAAGATGGCCGTCGCCAGCCCCGCCGCGCCCGCGCCGATGATAGCGACATCGTACGTCACATCTACTTGGTCGATCGCCAAAACGCCTCGCTCCACTGCTCATCGAACGCGCTGTCGTGGTGCACGCGTCCAGCGTGCACAGTGCAGGCAGGACACCGGCACCACAATACCATCGTTCCATACGCCATACGTATGCGGCCGCCATTAGCGGGACAAGGGCGGGCAAGATGCCCGCCCCCCAGGCGCGTCCTGCGTTTCGCCGAGGAGCCAGTCGATCTCGAAGACGGTGTGCCCGCTGGGCTGCATGCCGAGTTTGCGGTAGGTGGCGATGGCGGCTTCGTTGTGGCGCTCGACGTACAGGCGGATACCGCACACACCGGGCAACGCCCGGGCGGTGGCTTCGACGTGGCGGAAGAGCGATCGGAACACGCCGTGCTGCCGGCGATCGGGCCGCACGTACACGCTCTGGATCCACCAGAATGCCGCGTTGCGCCAGTCGCTCCACTCGCAAGTGATCATAAGCTGGCCCACCGGTTCGCCCGCCAGTTCGGCGACAAAATAGCGGCCCAACTCCGGCCGATCCAGGACCGCCCGCACGCCTTCAGTCACGACGGCGAGGTTCAGTTCCTTGCCCTCCGTCTCCCGGGCCAGGGCGACGTTGTATTCAGCGAGTATCGCAATGTCCTCATGCGTGGCCGGACGAATCTCGACGTTCATTCGGTTGCTCCAATGTGGGTCCCGGCGTGACCGGCCGGGGAATCGGACAGTGCTTCCAGCTCCTTGCGGATGTCATCGTACAGTTGCCGTGTCCAGGACGGCACATCGGGCATGGTCTCGGGCAATTCGCGAACGCGGAAATCCACCGGACTGAGGATCACGCGGATATTCCGCAGGCCAGTCTCGGCGGCGAGGATGAACAGATCCTCCGCTGCCGGATCGCCCATGGCCAGGCAGCCGACTGAAGCCTCCCCGCCGTGAATCATGATGTCGCTGCCGAGCCGGTCGCGTCCGTCGGCCTTGCCTTGCCCCCGGTCGAAATCGTTGGGGTAGTTCACGCGCAGCGACAGGTGAAACCGACTGCTGGGATTGAGCGATTCGATGCGATACAGACCTTCGGGAACCTGCCGGTCGCCTTCGCGGAGCTTGGGCCCCAGCACTCCGCTGGCGCCTCGGATGGGGTAGGTCTTGAGCAGCTTGGGCTGGGAAGCGCCGTCGCCGACCCACACCTCGAGTCGCTTTTCCAGCTTGAGACCCACGAGGACGAGCTCTGCCGGCGGCCACGGCACGCCGAAGCGCTGGAACTCCGGGAGCAAGCGCTCGCGGACGGCCGGGCCGAACTCCTCGAGGCGTTGCGATACCGTTTTCTTGCCACCCATCCTCGCCATGATGAAATCCGATTCTGTCCAGACCGCCACAACGCCGCCGATCGCCAGTATCATCCCGCACAGCAGGAGAATCCGACTGAGTCGCTGACGCGATCCGGGCTGCGACATGATTGCGCCCCGCTCACTTCACTTCGAGTTGATCGATCACTCGACCCGCTGCGTCGGTGACGATCGCCTTCAGCCGACCCGCCGTGGCCAAGTCGCCGAGCTTGGCCTTGCTTGCGGGTCGGCCATCGGTCCGCAGGAATGCCGCCATCTTTCGGCCACCGCCGAGCTCGGCTTCCACGGTGACGCCTTCATCGACTGAACTCGCTCGCTGGCCGTCGATGGCCGGTTCGCCCGCACGGCGAGGCCGAAGAATCGTGACAAAGCGGCATTTCTGAGACGGCACGGGCGTGCTCGCCGTCAGGTGATACTCGGTCAACTGTACGCGCGGGCGAGGCGGCGGATCGAACTGATCGGTGTGTGTGATCTTCAGGCCGGCGGGCTCGAGGAACGCGACATCGCATTGAACGTCTTCGACGGTGACGCGGGCTCGTCGACCAGACAGAAGCTCCATCGGAGCCGGAGCGTGCAGCCACCACTCGAACGTCGAGGGCTTTTCGCTGTCGAGCTCGTCGAAGATGACGATCAGTTGGGGTTTGACGAACAGGACGCTGCGGGTGAATTGCTTCAACGCACCATCGTAGGCGTAACCCGCTTCACCCGAGACGAAGTCCATCGCCGGCGACGTGTGGAAGGCTTCGATACGGCCGACGGCGGCGGGTGAGTGTTTCGTCTGGCTTTGCCCGTTGACGGTGATGCAGTTGGTACTCTTGGTATGCCACATCCAGTTGGTGTGATGGTCGCTGCCGTAGATGTCGCGCCAGCCGCTGCTGATGAACACGGGCCGGCCGAACGCGGTGAGCAGAAACGCGTTATTGGCGTCGTAGCCGTGACTTTGCGTGCCGAACGGGCTCGATTTGAAGAGCACGGCAACGTTATTTTTCGCGTCGAGCAGATTGCTGTTGAGGGCGGCCAAGCCGATGCCGGCAAAGCAGCGCGACGAGGGCAGGTCGTCGGGGACTTTGGCGGACGGAGACTTCATGGCGCCGCGAATGAATCCGACGTACCCGGTCTGCACGGGAGGCCGACCGTGAGCTTCCACGTACCACTGCCAGTAAGGGTTTTGCGCTTGGGCGGCGAAGATCTGCAGGAGCGGCACGTTGCCCTTGGAGTCGAGCCGGCCGCACAGATCGCCAAAGCCGCCGCCGTACGTGCCGGGCGGCTGCACATACATGGGATAGTAGCCGATCTGCGAGAAGTAGGGCTTGCGGTAGGCGTCGATGGCCAGCGCCGACCGCATGATGTCCGCCCACCAGGTGAAACGGCCGATGTAGCTTCGCCAATAGGCCATGCCTTCGTGCCAACCGCCGTCATCGTCGCACCAGACCGGATAGGCGCAATAGAACACGTTCATGGCGAACCACAGCCAGTCGCGGCTCTCGGGGATCTCGCCCTGGAAGGCCAACGCAACCTCGCCGAGGAAATGCCAGGCCCGGTTGCTGTGGCTGCTGTACGGCCTCCAGATGTGCGACGGGCAAAGGTGTTCGTACATCTCCTGGCCACGAATGCGCATGACGCTGCGGCACTGTTCGCGCTCCTCCTCGCTGAGGGCGTCGTACAGAAAGGTATAGGCACGCGAGAAAAAGTACGCATAGGGCATGCCGGCTTCGTCGTTGTAGCGGTAGCCGGTCGCGCCCTTGGGATCCCATCGGGCGGCGTCCAGCAACAGCCGCTTGGCCAGTGCGCCGTATTCCTCGTTGCCGTCGAGCAGGCGGGTGAAGGCGAGCGTGGCCGCGCTGTCGAGCACTTTGATGGTGTACAGGCGATTGCCCCACCACATTTCGCGCCACGCTTCGCTCTTGCGCTCCATGCCCTTCGGGTATTTGGGCGGCTCGGCCGTGGGTGGAGGCTGGCGCAGCAGGGCGTCACATTGCTTTTTTAGGGCGGCATACTGCGGGGCCATCGAGCCGCGGGCCAGCTCGCGCAACCGAGGCAGATCCTCGGGCCGTACGAACAGACGCGGGTGTCCGGCGGGAACTCGGCGGATGAGTTCATCCAACGGCGGCAGCGGAAACTCGACGGCATCAGCGCTCAACTGGAATGATCGGACGCGACTCCACTGGGAAGCGTTGCCGTTCTTGTCGATCCCACGAAATCGCCAGTGATACGTGCCGGGCGGCAGTGCCCGAGGGGGGCAGTGGCAGGCCAGCGTGAGCGGACCGCTCTCGTACTCGATGCGGGCGAACGCCGGATCAGCGGCGATCTGCAGTTCGTAGTGCAGAGCGTTTTTCTGCGGTCGCCACACGAACCCGGGCGGGTTGACCGGCGAGGCGACGCCCTCGGCGGGTCGGAAACCCCACTCTCCCGCGACGGCCGGCGTCTCGTCCAGTGTCCACGCGGCAGCCGCACCAGGCGCGACGGCGGCGACGATCAGCAGTGAGCAGAAGTGCGACATCGTGTCCTCCTGAGGCGGATTGGAACGCGGAGTGTACCGTCTCTTGCACATGATCGCGACAGACGCTTGGCGAGCTTGCATTTTCCCGGCGATCGGCCGAACCGTTGCCAAACCCCTCGATGGGGCGGTACCATGGCAGAATTGGCCCGGGTACACGTGTCCGTCCGCGGGATGCCGGAATCATGCACTGCACCATTGGAGTCGATCTGGGCGGCCAGAGCGTCAAGCTGGCGGCCGTGGACGAGACGGGAACCATCCGTGTCCGCCGCCAGGCCAAGGTGGACGCCGGCCAGAGTGCCGCTTTCCTGACCCGACAAATCATCGACGAAATTTGGCAAATCGTCGGCGACGCCCGAACGGCCGGGCTCGAGCCGTGTGCGATCGGGATGGTCATGCCGGGCTACATGGATCCGGAGCGAACACGCCTGGTGTTCGCCGCGAATTTTCCGACGCTCAACGGCACGAGCTTTCTGGCCGATGTGAAGGCCGCCTCGCCGTTGCCCATAGAATTTGACGCCGACTCCAATGCCGCGGCGATGGCGGAGTATCGTTTTGGCGCAGGCCGAGGCGTGGATCGGCTGATCGTGGTAGCCGTGGGCACGGGCATCGGCGGCGGTGTGGTGCTCAACGGCCGCATCCCACGGATTCGCCAGCACATCGCGGGTAGCCTCGGCCACGTGATCGTCAACGCCAAAGGGCCTCGATGCAAGTGTGGGGCCCGGGGATGCGTGGAGGCCATGGCCAGCGGACCCGTGCTGGAGGCGTTGGCGGCGCGACTCGCCGACGAGCAGCCCAGCTCGCGGCTGGCGAGCCTGCGGGCCGAGCGGGGCCGAATCACGGGCG